>Ga0302320_10002141_pt1 | contig 47034 bp, 43 predicted proteins | sample Bog_T0_3_FD_202130 | JGI IMG/M metagenome (GOLD analysis project Ga0302320, IMG submission 202130) | Peat permafrost microbial communities from Stordalen Mire near Abisko, Sweden - Bog_T0_3 | ecosystem: Environmental > Terrestrial > Soil > Wetlands > Peat | place: Sweden: Abisko, Stordalen Mire...
GCTGGGGCTCGACTTCTTCGGTGGGCATGGATGCGGCGATGTTTTCTTCAGTCATGGCGGGTTCAGGACCATTTTCCCATGCCTGGGCTTGAGGGTGCTTGAAACGGTCTCAATCCGCGCGAAAACGAGAGTGCCGCCGCGGATTGGACATACCATCGCACGAAGAGCGAAAATTGCGTTCGCAATCATGGGAGAGCTTATGGAATCACCAAGGATGTCGAGGCGCGATTTTGTGCGAATGGGGGCTGGAGCGGCGGTTGCGGGAGCAGCCGTGAAGTCTACTCTGCTGGACCCGCCGGTGCTTGCGGCGCAGGAAGCGGCGGACGGGCGCAAGATCCGATTCGGGATTGTCGGGACCGGAATTCGCGGCTGCGATCTGCTGCGGTCGGCGCGCAAGGTGACGACGGGCATTTGTGTTGGCTCGGCGGATCTTTACTCGACACGCCTGCAAGCCGGCAAAGAGGCTTACGGGGCGGACTTTGACACGACCGGAGACTATCGCAGGCTGCTGGACCGCAAAGATGTGGACGCGATCCTGGTGGCGACTTCGGATCATCATCATCGGCGCATTACGCTCGATGCGGTTGCGGCGGGCAAGGACGTGTACTGCGAGAAGCCCATGTCGCACAGCGTGGAAGATGGATTCGCCATGGTGGAAGGCGTGCAGGCGCATAAGGCTATTTTTCAGGCGGGTAGCCAGCGCGTGAGCTCCATCCTCTATGCAAAGGCCAAGGAGATTTTCGATTCCGGTCGGCTGGGCGATGTGCATGAGATCGATGCACAGTGGAACCGGAACACGCCGGGCGGGGCGTGGGTGTATCCCATTCCGCCCGATGCGAGCCCGGAGACGATTGACTGGAAAGGCTACCTGGTGGACGCGCCGCAACAGCCGTTCGATACGAAGAAGTTTTTCCGCTGGCGCTGCTTCCGCGATTTTGGATCGGGCCTGGGCGGGGATCTGTTTGTGCACCTGCTGAGCGGGATCCAGGTGATTACCGGGATTCACAAGCCGGCCCATCGCGCCTACTCCACCGGCGGAATTTACCACTACAAAGACGGCCGCGATTTCCCTGACCTGCTGGAGACGGTGTACGACTTTCCGACGGAGAAGGGCGACTTTCACGTGCACCTGCACTGCAACCAGGCCAACAGCGACGGCGATGAGGGCATCAAGATCTACGGCTCAACGGGCACGATCGTGATGACGGGCAAGACGGTGACGTTTACTCCGCAGGACGTGCGGCCGAAGTTTGAAGGCTACGGCTGGGGCGGTTTGACGGCTGCGCAGAGGGCAAAGGGACTCGAGGAATTCAATGCCGCGCATCCGGAGAAGCTTCCGGCGCCGGGCGATGCGGAGAGCTTCTCGGTGCCGCAGGGATATGACGATACTGCGGTGCATATCGGAAACTTCTTCAACGCGATTGTGACGCGTGAGCACGTGGTGGAAGACGAGCTGTTCGGGCACAACGCGGCCATTGGCTGCCACATGGCGAACCAGTCGTTCTTCCACGGTGGCGTGGCCAAGTGGGATGCGGCAACGAAGACGATCAAGGCGTAAGAAGGAACGCTGCCCATGCCGGGTACGGGCTGAATCCTGTACTCTTCAAGACCAAGCGGATTCTGCGAACGGCATGGATCCGGGAACCCAAAGGGAGAATGAGCCGATGCGCAATTCCTCACGCAGAACATTTCTGAAGACGATAGGTGCGGCTGCTGCCGCAGTGATGACCGGAGCCGGTCGGCTTGCGGCTGCCCCCACGAAGAAGCCGCTGGGTCTGCAACTCTATTCCGTGCGAAGCCTGTTGCCGACGGACTTTGACGGCACGCTCGCGAAGGTACGTGCGGACGGCTATACGGTGGTTGAGGCAGCTGGCTACTACGATCACACGGCCAAGGATTTTCGCAAGTCGATGGACAATGCGGGACTGCGCTGCGTAAGCACGCACCACAATTTGAGCCTGCTTGAAACGCAGCTGGACCAGTGGATCGAGTACGGGCATGAGCTGGGCCTTGAGTACATCATCTGCTCTTCGTCGGGTGGCATGCATCGCAACCCGGAAGTAAAGGGACCGCCCACGCTCGACGACTGGCACTGGATTGCCGGTGAGTTCAACCGCATTGGCGAAAAGGTGAAGGCTGCCGGAATGCAGTTCGGCGTGCACAACCACACGCCTGAGTTCGCCACGATCGACAACACGCTGGTGTACGACGAACTGCTGCGGCTCACCGATCCAAAGCTTGTGATCTTCGAGATGGACGCAGGATGGGTGTTTGCCTCGGGTCATAGCCCCGTGGACTACCTGAGCAAGACGCCCGAGCGTTTCCCGCTGATGCACGTAAAGGACATGATCCCGGGTGCGGATGGCAAGGAGACCATGACGGTGCTGGGCAAGGGCAAAGTGGACTTTGTCCCGATCATGCGCGCGGCGGCCGGGTTGAAGTACTACTTTGTGGAGCAGGAACAGTTTGAGATGGAGCCGATTGAGGAGTTGAAGCTGAACGCTGAGTATATGCGGCATTTGGGGGTCTAGAGTCTCGACAGCCACCGTTGCGGCGCTTCGGGTAGGCTGGAGAGATGGATATCTTCAACGAGAAGCGGACGGAGCTGGAACGGCACGAGTTCATGATGGGCACGGAGCGGGGCCGGTTGGCGGTTGCGCTCGATTTGCTCACGGACTCGCTCATCATGGTGGGGCAACACGGGGTGTATTGCGCGTCGAGCCGCAACCCGTCGAAGCCGGCGCTGGACTTGCAGGCGGTGTTGGCGGGAATGGAAGGGGCCAAGCAGTTGATCCAATCGGTGATGGAGGAGCTGCGGGCGCAAAGACAGGGATCAGACGTGCAGGGCCCCGGTCCGGCCTGAGGCGGAAGAAGTCTCGGCGTGGACAAGTGCAGGATGCGGTATGCTTATAGAGCGCGCCCGTAGCTCAGCTGGATAGAGCGAACGCCTCCGGAGCGTTAGGTCGGGAGTTCGAATCTCTCCGGGCGCACCATTTGCATCATTCGAGTTGATCCCCAGCCAAGATAACGAGGAAGTGTGATGAAACCTGCTGCCGTGCGACGGCTTTTTGAGAGTGTTGTTTGCTTTCTGGGCGTAAGCGCTACCGTTTGGGGTCAAGGGGCAGCGGTCGATTCGTCGCGCGAGGCCAAGGCGAAACTCGAGTTCGTGGTGGTTCTGAGCCGGCACGGGGTTCGATCGCCGATTGTGCAGGGTAATTCAATAGACAAATATGCGGCCACGCCGTGGCCCAAGTGGGATGTGCCACCGAGCTACCTGACGCCGCATGGCTTTGAGGCCATCAAGCTCTTCGGGACCTGGGATCGTGCGAATCTTGCGGAGAAGGGGCTGTTCGCTGCCACGGGCTGCGACGATGCGGCTCATGTCACGATCATGGCCGACACGGATGAGCGGACCATCGAGACAGGCAAGGCGCTCGCGGAAGGCATGTTTCCGGGATGCGCACCTGAGGTGCACGCCGGAAAAGAAGGAACGCTGGATCCGCTGTATCGCATGCCCAATGGACCGCACCCCGGAGACGAGACGCTGGCCGCGGCAGCGATTGCAGGCAGGATTGGCGGCAATCCGAATTCGCTGACCGAAACCTTCCGTCCGCAGCTTGAGGCGATGGATCGCGTGCTGGCCGGATGCGGGCACGTGGACTCGCTGGCAACGAAACGCACTTCGATCTTTGACATTCCCGCGAAATTTGGTGGAAGCACGGCGTTTTCGTCGGCCTACAGCGGGCCGGTGACGAATGCCGCAACGTTCGCTGAAAATATTCTGCTTGAATACACGACGGGCATGCCCGCAGCCGATGTGGGTTGGGGATGCGTGGACGGGCCGACGCTGCGCGCGCTGATGCAACTGGACACGGCAAGCTGGGAGTACAACTACCGCACGCAGCCTGTCGCGCGCATGAACGCGGCGAACCTGCTGGACAAGATTGAGCGGAGCCTTGAGCAGAACGTGACGGGCAAGCCGGTGGCAGGAGCGCTTGAAAAGCCCGGCGATCGGTTGCTGATTGTGGTTGGACACGATTCGAACATTGTTGCTGCGGCCGGTTCGCTCGGCATTAACTGGATCATCGACGGGCGCGCGGACGATACGCCTCCGGGTGGCGCGCTCCTGTTTGAAGTGTGGCGGCCGGCGGGCGGCGGCAAGCCGTTTGTGAAGATGGAATACACGGCGCAGACGCTTGAAGAGATGCGAGAACTGCAACCGCTGACGGCGAACAATCCGCCAGCCACCGCGCCGATTTTTGTGCCTGGATGCAGCGGACAGGACGAGGCTTGCACGTGGGAGAACTTTGCCGCGGTCATGCACAAGGCCATCAACCCGGCTTACGTGCTGCCGTAGTGTCCTAATCTTAAAGTCCTTCCTAAAACGCCTGAAAGACAAAAGCAGATTCTTCGGCTCACCAACCGCGAACTGAAAAACGAAAGTGCGGCGGATTCGTGCAGATTCTGGGACGGAGATGCGACGTGCGTGACTTCTATCACGGAGCGTGTCAGCCGAGCCTCGGTAGCCTTATCTCGAGAGCCGCAACGCAGAGGCGATGAGCCCGTACAGCGGCAAGGAGCGATGTCTTCATGGCTTATGTTGTGACGGATGCCTGTACCAAGGATTTTGTGTGCGTGGAAGAGTGTTCCACAGCCGCGATTGCACCCCGGGCTGCCGATGCGGCAGCCGGCACCGTTTCGCAGGTCTTTATCAACCCGGATGAGTGCATCGACTGCGGCAATTGCGCTTCCGTTTGTGCGCAGAATGCAATTTTCTCGATCGACGATCTGCCTGCGGACAAGGCCGAATTCGCGGAGAAGAACCGGGCCTACTTCAACTAGCGTTCCCAGCGTGTTCCAGTCATGCGCTAGGATTTCGGCTTGGACTCTTCTGCCGGAGCGACGGAAGGTGCCGCAGGAATTGTGACCGGTTCGGAATCGGGAGCAGTATTGGGCGGGGGCTCAACGGGCTGTATTGCTGACGACCTGTTTCTGGCTGACTCAGCAGCCCCCGGTGCGGCGAGCGTGACCGGAAGATTGAGTGTCTGAACGGTTGCCGGGTCGTCGCGCAGCTTGACGTACAGTGTGCCATTGGTGGGGTGGGGCACGGTCAGCTGCGTTCCGGTGAAGTCCGGCGGAACGTCGACCGGGTTTTCGAAATCCGGTGTAGCGGAAAAGGCTGCGGCAAGGAAGAGATTGGCTGCGGTGAGCACACAGGATTTGGCGGTCGAGTGCGGGCAACGCAACTCTCTGAATTCCGGCAGGCGCACCAGCGTTCCCAGGGGAAGCCAGTCGCTGGTTGCGCCATTGGAAGAGAGAGCGCGCAGGCGAATGGGACCGAAGGCGGAAGCGCCAAGGCGATTGAGCGGTTCAAGTGAACCCATCGCGGTCTTCGCATCTTCGAGCAAGAGACTGCCATCGGCGAGAGAGAGCTGGGTGTCAAAGCTGCCGTCCACCGCGGCCAATTCCACTTTTTCATTGCGTGGAAAGCGCGCGGGTACCGTGGACTTGAGAAAAAAGACGAGTCGTCCGCCAAGGGGTAGATCGTCGGCGCTGCCAAGCTGCACGGTCGAAGGCGAGGATGCATTGTCGTCCTGCACGCCCTTGCTCAGCAGGGCAACCTGAGGCCGCGGCGGATCCACGGTTACCGGCACCCGAAGCGATCGGCCGTCTTTCAACTCCACCTTTGCGCTGTACTGCTTGTCGGGGTCAAGGTGGGCTGTCGAAGCAGCCGCTATCATCGTGAGCAGGTCATGATCCTCAACTCGCGCTAGCGTGGCGGGCTTCAATTCGATGCCGTCTAGCTGAGCCTTGGCTACCTCGTCCAGGCGCGTACCTTTCAGCCGCGCATCGGGATCACCGGCGCTCACTGTGAGCCGATCAAGCGAGGCTGCATCGGCAAACGCCGTCATCTGGATGGACTCAGGTTTCTCGATGCCATACTGGCGAATGATGATCGTGACCGGGCCCGGAGCTGCTTCCTTCATGGGGACGGAAACCTGCAAGGAATCCGGCTTCGGCGATTTCCAGGCCAAAGGCCTGGGGCTCTCTTTCGCAGCCTGCTCTTCGACGGTGTCGACGCAGAGGCCGTCCTGGCCTTCAAAGTGCAAGGTATCTTCACGGCCTACAACGAGAGCAGACTCATCGGCAGCGCTCAGAGTCCATCCGCCGGGCTGCGGCGAAAGCAGGTGAAATTGCGGGCCGTTCCAATCCTCAAATCCCCACTTGCCGCGGATCACGCCGATCGACTCGCCGGGCGGCAGCGGAGGAGGTGGTTGCTTGAGGACAAGACCACCTTTAGAGGGATCGGCTGCGACCGGAAGATCAATGGATGCCGCCTTGGAGCCGGAGGGGCTCTCGATGTGCAACACGAGATCGTGGGCCAGTTCCGAAGAGAAGACCATCGGGGCGCCCTCGGCGGGCAGCACCAGATCCGGCTTCTGAGCGCAGAAGTGATCTGTTGGAACGAGAGGATGCAGCGGTTCAGGCCGGGCTGCGCCGATGGGCGGAAGGGCGACGACGACTACGGACTTGGGATCGCGGAATGAGGGCGGCGTGTTGAGGCGCAGGTTCAGCGTATCTTTCGACGGCAGCGCGAGCGCGGGAATGTACTGGAAATGCGCGGTGTGGAGCGAAGAGAGAATTCTGGCCGTGTCCACGATGGCGCCGATGTAGGGACTGTAGGCGCCTCCTCCAGCAAGACTGGAGTAGGAGATCTGATTCATCAGGTCCTGGGTGCTTCCATTGGCAATCTGAGCGACGAGCGATTGCGCATTGGAGTCGTCAAGCACGAGGCCTGAAGAGTTCTGCGAGAGGCACGTGACCTGTTGATCGGTGGGCCGTTCGAAGCAGTCCTGGTTGATCTTGACCCCGAGGCTTCGGGCTGCCATCTCCGCGTGTTCCTTCAGGGATTTTGGATCGGTCTGTGATGTGACCCGGACCTGGGCAAGGTAGGCTTCCACGCGCATCCTGTCCCAGCTGGCGGCCTGCAGATCCTGCGTGGCACGGATGAAGGCCCCGGGACGGTCATGCACGGCCTTGCGCAAGGTGTTGAAGTCTCCGCCCGTCTCGGGAGCGAGAAAGATAAGCGCCTGTTGTGCCTCAGAAGGGACCGTTACAAAAACACCCTCATTGCGCACGTCGCGGTTCCAGGTCTCCACTCGGGTGAACCACTCCGGCGGAGGCGGGTTGGTGGCGCCGCGCAGAAAGGCGACCACCAGGACAAAATGCGTTGACTGGCTTTCGGGCAGGTCGGGATGAATCCAGAGTCGGTCGCCCGGCAACAGGTTGGGCGTTTCGGCAATGGGCAGAGTGACATCGCCGCGTTTTACGTGGACATCGACCTTGGGTCCGGAGAGGTCGAAAGCCGGGCCATCCGCAGCCAGTCCGGTTGAAGCAAGTACGCAGAGCAACAGGAACAGCAGGCAACGACGCATATGTTCTATTGTACGAATTTCGCAGGCGTAGGTGAGCAGCAGGCGGTTGTATGTGTAACTTCAAGTAACATCGGGAGAAGGATAACTTAAACAATTTACAGTGCGCTCAAAGCGAATCTGGGTTACACTGTGGCCTGTATAACGCTGCATTCATAGAGGGCCCGGCAATTTTAACTGGCCCCACAGCCAACTCCAAGGCATTCTCGAGACTACGTAAGGCACGAAGAGAACGAAGGTTGACGGCTTTTTGGGAGTGAAAAGGCCGAAAAGTAGTATGTACAGTCCTGCAATGACTCGAGAAATTCCAAGGCCTCAGCCAAGCTGGTCGGAGAATGGTCTAAGCCAGCAAAACCGGTCATCACACTGAAAATCAAAAACGCCCGGATCGCTTGCATCGAGTGGCGGCATAAACCTCTTCGAGCCGGGCCGGGGAGGATAGAGAACCAGCACTGCTTTCTTTGACGCGCGGGGCGACGCATCGTCCCCAACCCAGGCAGGGGGGTCTGCCGGGTTGCCGCCGCATCAATCGGCACAACTAACGGAGAAAAGCGATGAAATCGGCAAAAGCTGCAGTCAGCAGCATCGATAGCGCCAATTTGAGTGTTCCCGCAGCAGAGGAAATTATTGAAGAAGCCTTGAACGAATTGGCGTATTCCCAGGATCCAGGCCTCGCAAGGGCGTTGCGCTTTCTTGCGCCAGTCGGGTATCAGGCCATTGTGGAGCTGTGCAGCGAGAATGGGCGCAGCAAGCGCCGCAATGCGTCGGCTGACAGTTGGTCGCCGGAAGACGACGAGGTCCGCATCTACTTTGAGCGGATTGACGACGGCGAACCTTCTGGCCGCTCGACACGGTCGCTGCGAAGCTCGTCGTTGCATGCGGACGAAGAAGAAGACGATGCCCAGGAGGCGGTGCTCCCCGCAGACATGGATGCGCGCGTGAAAGAACTATGTGCGGCGCTTGCGGAAGCAGAGCGTGGCGGGCATGCGTTCATTGCCCTCAAGTGGTTCCGCGATTCGTTCCTGCCGCGGAAGGCTTACAGGTGGAATCAGCATCCGGAGACGCGGCAAATGGTGTTGGCGGAGGCGATCCAGCGCGGCGTTGTGATGACGAGCAAAATTGCGAATCCCAAGACGCCTGCTTATCCGACCACGACGATCCGCTTGAACCGCGTTGAGGCCGGCATTCCGGAAGAGGCACAGCGCTTTCATCCCGTGGAAGTGCAGGGAGAGCCGCTCTCCGAGACGCTGCACGAAGAACGAGGTGAGCTTTGAGTTTTTACTTTCTCGAGGCAACAGCCTTCATCAAGCTCTTCGCGCAGGAACCTGGGACTGCGGAACTGATCGGCCTGATGGAAGCGGCAGAGGACAATCGCAAATTGATCTCAGCTTCAACGCCTCTTGAAGTGTATGGTGCGTTGAAGCGCCGTGAGCGCGCTGGCGACATCGCGGCTGACGATGTGGCGTCAGCTTTGACCGTTTTGCGTATGGAGTCGGCGCGGATGGTGCAGCAGCCGATGAACCCTGCGGTGATTGAAGCGGCGCGGCAGTTGCTGGACCGTACCAGCCTTCGTTGGACAGACGCACTGCAGCTGGGCGCCGCGATTACCGCACGCGACATGTTTCAGGGCAGCGAGATTGTCTTCGTTTCGGCGTCAAACCACTTGCGTGAAGCTGCGGCAGGCGAAGGATTCAAAGTTCTGAATCCCGCTGACATTTCCAAGGACGCGATGAACTAAAGAAGGAAACGGCCGGAAGGGATTTTTCTGGCCGCACCCAGTTCTTTTTCCGCGCTGATTACTGCCCAACCTGAACAATCATGAACGTATCCGGCTTAGGTCTGGGACGTTTGGAAGCTACTCCGGCTGGAGCCGGCTCAAACTCCGCTGTGGGCAGATAGACGCTGAAAGTAGAGTCGTCGATGCCCATGGTGCGTGCTCCGTTGGGCGTCTTGACGATTTGGTCGACGGTGAATTTGCCGTCTTTCTCTGAAGCCACAAACAACTGTCCGTCGCCGCAGCTGGCGAAGGCTTTGCCGGCATGGAACTTCGTAGCATCCACGCCTGCGCCGATGGGCAAATCGGCCAGGATCTTGCCGTCGTCGGTACTCATGACGACGAGCTTTTGCGGGTTGCGGCAGCCGATGAAAAGCCTGTGCGTTTTGCGATCGATGGCAAGGCCCACCGGGTGTCCGCCGGGCGCAACAGGCCAGCGTGCGACAACCTTGCGCGACTTGAGGTCGACTACCGCAACCATGTCCTTGTCTTCGAGATTGACGTAGACTTTTCCCGCGTCGTCGTAGGCGAGATACTCGGGCGCGCCGCCGAGGTCGATGGGCGGATCGATCTTGCCGTGGACCGGATCGATGTCAGGCTTGAAGGTCATGAGCAAGTTCTTGTCGCCGGAGACCGCGAGAACCAGATTTGCGGCGGGGTCGTAAATGATGCCGTCGGAATCGGGCATGGCGGCCAGCGTGCCGAGGGTGGCGTAGGTCTTGAGGTCGAAGACAACGATTGCGCCGTCGCCGCCGCCGTCGGTAATAAAGCCGCGGCCGATAGCCGGGACGATGGCCGTGCCGTGCGAATGCTTCTGGCCGGGCATGTCACCAAGCGTTTTGCCGCTGACGCCATCGATGACCATGGTGTGCGTGCTGCGTGTAACAAACAGGCGATGTGTTGTGGCATCCACGGTGAGGTAGTCCCACGCGCCTTCACCGCCAATGTGCAGGGTTTGCTTCACAGTAAATCCAGCTTGCGCGGATGCGGAAAGACTGCAGGCAAGTACGAAGACAGCGGAAGTTGCGATAGATGCGAATGTCTTTTTCATTTTTATCTCACTTCAAAGGATGGGCGATTCGGGACGGAATTGCAACGCTTCCAAACGCCCACCGTCCACGGTAGCACAGGCACTTGCGCCACTTGTTGAACGCCACCCAGTTAATTCACGCCGAGCTCGGTTTTGGCCAAGTCGACGATTTGCTGGCGGCTTGCGCTCCATGGTGGCCATGCGGATTCGCACCACTTGCGGATCAGGTCGTCCCGGTTGGCACCTGGAGCTGCTTCCAAAACATCCTGAATGCGAATGGCGCCGCGATCGAGCGGCAGAGCGGGCATGAACCACTGCCTGCGGTACTTTGCGAGCTGCATGTGGGCCCGCTGCACTTGTTTGCCGGTGAAGCCTTTCTCGACGTGAAGGTACAGACCAATCAGCGCGAAGACTATGGTGATCGGTTTGGTTGATTCGCTGGCGGTCTGAGCGGCAAAGGCATCCACAACATTCTGGTGAATGAAGGCTGGATCGCCGTGTGCCAGCGTGTAAAAGGCCAGCTCGTTGTAGAGATCCTGATCAGAAGGCATGAGTGACCTGGAGGGATCGGCTTGGTGTTATTCGCGGCGGAAGCGGTTGGCCTGCTCAAACTCGTCGCGAAGCTGGGGCGTGCGGAGGTTTTCGCGGAGGTGGGCGATGCGCTGCTCAAGCGCTGCCAGCGCGGACTCGATTGGCTCGGTGTTGGTGTGGGCGATGTCGCGCCACATGGAGAAGGGGCTGGCGCCGAGACGCGTCATCTCGCGCAGAGCGCGGCCGCCTACGTCTTTCAACTCGGGCGCGTCGCCGACCTCGTCTTCCAGTAGAGCGCTGAGTGCGGTGGCCAGGAACTGCGGGAGGTGGCTGACCCAGGCGACCAACTCGTCATGGCGCGAGGCGTCCAGATCGAGCGTCTTTGAGCCCATGGAGACGACCAGTTCGCGCCAGGTTTTCACAAGTTCGGCAGATTGCGGAGAGCGCTGCGCGGAAGGATCATCCGTAAACAGCCAGACGGCTCCGCGAAAAAGATTGGCGTCGCCGAGGGAAGCGCCTCCGCGCTCTTTGCCTGCCATGGGATGACCGGGGAGAAATGCTGCGCGGTCAGGCGTATTGAAGAGGCGCGTGCCGGCTTCTGTGATCACGCGCTTGGTGCTGCCCACATCAGTGACCAGGTATTCGGGGCCGAGGCTAGGCGCGAGCTTCTCCATGAAGTCGAGCGTAGCGTATATGGGAACGGCTAACAGGACGACCTGGCTTTCGCGGGCGGCTTCGAGGGCGTCTGTGGCGATGGAATCGATTGCACCCATCTCGAGGGCTAGCTTTGCCTGCTCGGGGCTGCGGTTCCAGCCAGTGATAGTGCCGGAAAACTTATTGGCGCGCAGTGCGAGGCCCACGGATGTACCGAGCAGGCCGGTGCCGAGAATGGCGATGCGCGAGATCATGGTCTTCCTTGCGGGCGAAGTTCGCTGAGTTAGCGTGGTTAGCGGAGCTGGTCTTTGCCAACGCCGCTAACACGCGCGAAGCGCGGCTGGCCCCGCTAGCTCCGCTTCACCCGCTTCATCTTACAAGCTGCGGCCCACTGCCGTGGCAATCACCTTCAGCTGGCCCATCAGCTCTTCAAACTGTTCGAGGTAGAGCGTCTGGGCAGCGTCGGAGGCGGCTTTGTCGGCGTTGGGATGGACTTCGATAAGGACAGCGTCCGCTCCGGCAGCAACGGAGGCTTTGGCCATGGGCGCCACCATGTCGCGGCGGCCCGTGCCATGCGAAGGATCGGCGACGACCGGTAGATGGGTGAGCTTCTTCAGCACCGGAATCGCAGAGATATCCATCGTGTTGCGGGTGGAGGTTTCGTAAGTCCGGATGCCGCGCTCGCAGAGAATCACATCGTAGTTGCCGCCGGACATGATGTACTCGCTCGACAGCAACAGTTCCTCGATGGTGGCAGCAATGCCGCGCTTCAGCAGCACCGGCTTGCGCACTTGGCCAAGCTCGCGCAGCAGGTTGAAGTTCTGCATGTTGCGCGCGCCTACCTGGAAGCAATCGACGAAGGGCAGCATGGGCTCGATCTGCGAGATCTCCATGACCTCGCTGACGGTGAGGAGGCCATGAGCTTCGGCGGATTCGCGCATGAGCTCGAGGCCGGGAATGCCGAGGCCCTGGAAGGCGTACGGCGAACTGCGCGGCTTGAATGCGCCTCCGCGAAGAAAGCTGCCGCCTGCGGCTTTGACGCGCCTTGCGGTTTCTTCCATCTGCTCGCGGGTTTCAATGGAGCACGGGCCGGCCATGGCGTGAATCTGGTCGCCGCCAAGTTTTATGCCGTGGCGAAACTCGACCACGGTTCCTTCGGGCCGAAAGGCGCGGCCTGCGAGCTTGTAGGGCGCGGTGATTCGGTGCACGTAAAGTACGCCAGGCAACAGTTCGAACTTTCTCAAGTCGACCTGGGCTGTTGGACCTACTCCAGCCAGAATGGTCTGATAGGCGCCGGTGGTTCGGTGAACGTTGACTCCGGAATCCACCATGGCAGTGATGACGGTATCGATCTGCTCTTCGGTGGCCTTCTCCTGCATTGCTACGATCATTGCTTCTTCCCTGTCTCAGACGGCTTTGCGTCCGCGGCATTGCCAAGCCCTGTGGCCTGGGCGTTTCTTTCCGATGCCAACTCGTCCCTTTGCAGGCATCGCATCACGTCGATGATGCGCTCGTAGATATGCGTCAGCTCGATGTCTGGCAGCGGCCCCTTGTTGTGGGCTCGCACATTGGCATAGACCACTTTTTCGCGTGCCGGTTCATAGACCGGCAGAGACGTGGCTGCCTTCAGGTGACCGACCATTTTTGCCGCGGTTGCCCGCTCATTGAGCAGGGCCACGAGCTGTTGGTCGAGCTCATCGATGCGATATCGCAATTCTTCCAGCGTCATTTCATCCTCGCGTTGCGAATCCATTGAAAACCGAGTTGGCATTCAGTCGTTGGGCGTCGTTTCTCGTTTTGCTTTGCCGATGCGAGCGCAGGGCTCGACCTGGCAAAGAGAAACGAAAAGCTAAAGGCACAAGACTGAAGGCTGATAGCTTTTTTACCGGGCCAGAACCGCCTGGGGCAGCTGCAGGCCCTTGATAAATCGGGCCACTGCGCCGGGCGCTGATTCCGGAGTCGAGCGCTCAACGAGCTCGACTATCGCGCTGCCGATCACCGCGGCATCCGCGAACTCCGCCACCTGGGCGACGTGTTCCGCATTGGAGATGCCAAATCCGACGGCCACCGGCAGCTTGGTCCATCGCCGGATGCGGGCGACAAGGGCTGAAGCATCGGCGGTCATCGATTGCTGTTTGCCGGTGATGCCGGTGCGCGAGATGGCGTACACAAAACCTTTGGAATGCGTGGCAATGGCCTCAAGCCGGTCGTCGGGGCTGGTAGGAGCGGCGAGGAAAATGGGCGCGAGGCCCACGCGGCCGAGCTCGGCCAGGTAATCACCGGCCTCTTCGACAATCATGTCGGTGGCCAGCACACCGTCCACCCCGGCTGCGGCAGCCTCATCGGCAAAGCGCGGGAGACCATAGCGAAGAATCGGATTGAGATAGCTAAAGATGACTAACCCGGCCGCGGGGCGCTCGGCACGAATTTCGGCGGCAAGTTTGAGCACATCCGACAGGCGCGTGCCGCGTTCCACGGCGCGTTCGCTGGCGCGCTGGATCACGGGACCGTCGGCCAGCGGATCGCTGAAAGGCACACCGAGTTCGATCACATCGGCGCCTGCATCAATGGCAGCGAGAGCAATGGCGCGGGTGGCGTCCAGCGAGGGATCGCCGGCGGTCAGATAGACCACCAGTCCCGGTTTGTGATCGAAACGAATCGCCATTGGATTTTGCGCTTACGCCCCTTGCAGATTCAGCTCGCTGGCAATGATGCCCATGTCTTTGTCGCCGCGTCCGGAGAGGTTCACGACCAGTATTTCACGGGCGGGCAGCGTGGGCGCAATGCGCAGCGCTTCCGCCACGGCATGCGCGCTTTCAAGGGCGGGCAGAATGCCTTCGGTACGCGAGAGTCGGACGACGGCATCGAGCGCGGCAGCGTCATCCTGAGAAACATACTCTGCGCGGCCTGAGTCATGGAGGGCTGCATGCTCGGGCCCGATGGAAGCGTAATCGAGCCCGGCGGAGACGGAGTGCGTGAGCGCGATCTGGCCGTTCTCGTCCTGCAGAACGTAGGAGAAGGTTCCCTGCAAGACGCCCGGGACGCCGCCCTGGAAGCGCGCGGCGTGCTCGCCAAGGGCCGCTCCGCGGCCTCCGGCTTCGACGCCGATCAGGCGAACCTGGCGGTCGGGGATGAATTCATAAAATGCGCCAATGGCGTTGGATCCTCCACCTACGCAGGCAATTACGGCAGTGGGCAGGCGGCCTTCCTTCTCGAGGATCTGCTGCTTCATTTCAATGCTGATGACGCGGTGGAAGTCGCGCACCATGGTGGGATACGGATGCGCGCCGAGTGCGCTGCCGAGGACGTAGTAGGTGGTGCGGACGTTAGTGACCCAGTCGCGCATGGCTTCGCTGATGGCGTCTTTCAGGGTCTTTGAGCCGGAAGAGACGCCGCGCACTTCAGCGCCGAACAGCCGCATGCGCTGGACGTTCAGCTCCTGGCGGGCCATGTCCACTTCGCCCATGTAGATGACGCACTCAAGGCCGAGAAGCGCGCAAACGCTTGCCGTGGCCACGCCGTGCTGGCCTGCGCCGGTCTCGGCAATGATGCGCTTTTTGCCCATGCGCTTTGCCAGCAGTCCCTGGCCAAGGGCGTTGTTGATTTTGTGCGCGCCGGTGTGGAGCAGGTCTTCGCGCTTGAGGTAGATTTTGGCTCCGCCCAGTTGCTCGGTGAGCCGTTTGGCGTAATAGAGAGGCGTGGGGCGGCCGGCAAAGTCAGTGAGAAGCGAAGTGAGCTCGGCCTGGAAAACGGCGTCGGCTTTGGCGGCGTTGTATTCCTGCTCCAATTCGACGAGCGCGGCCATAAGCGTTTCCGGCACGTAGCGTCCGCCATAGATGCCGAAGCGGCCGGGGCGCGACTCGGACGGAACCGAGGGAAGAATGACTGATGCCAAAAGGGGCCTCCTCAACACGTGGCCGGAAATGGGGAACACTCTAGTTTACTAGGAGTGGTGCGTGGCGAGGGTTACGCCGCCTTCTTCACCTGGAGCTTGACCCGCAGACCGGCGGAGGCGAGCATGTTGACCAGCATGTCGATGCCGAAAAGATTGATCTTGCCCCGCATCAGGTCTGAGATGCGGGGTTGGGTCACGCCGAAGACCTTTGCGGCCTCAGTCTGGCTTAATCCTTCGCGCTCGATGTGACGCTTGAGGGCCAGCATCAAAGAGGATCGCAGCTTCAAGTTCTCGGCCTGCGCCGGGGTCTTCTCAATGGCGTCCCATACACTCGCATATCGTTTGCTCTTCATGAATTCAACTCCCGCATCAGATCTTTATATCGCCGTGAGGCAATTGCAATGTCGTCGGAATTGGTCTTCTGCGACTTTTCCTGAAAGCAATGTAGAACGTAAACCGCGTCTTGGAATTTGGCGACATAGATAATGCGAAAGGTCCCATCTTTCTCTCGAATCCGTATTTCCCGCGCCCCTGGGCCGACTGTGTTCATCGGTTTCCAGTCGTCCGGATCCAGGCCTTCCTGTACCTGGTACAGCTGGTAGCCTGCACCTCTCCGAGCTGGAGCAGGAAAGCGGCTGAGATCGGCAAGCGAGGAACCGAGAAACTCGATTAGTTTGGAGCTCTTGCGCACTTATCGATTATACAAGAGTTTGTATAATGCGCCAGCGCTGGTTTTGACTCGACAGCTCTACTTGCGATTGGTCGTCCTCGCGTTGTCGATGAACGCTCTTACTTTGGCCGGATCTTTGCGGCCGGGAGCGGCTTCGACGCCACTGGATACGTCGACGCCCCAGGGGCGCAGCGTGGCGATGGCTTCAGTCACGTTTTCCGGGGTCAGGCCGCCGGCGGCGATCAGCTGCTTCCGCACTTTTGGATTTTGGAAGAGAGCTTCAGAAGCTACCGCCCAGTCAAAGGACTTACCTGTGCCGCCGACGGCTGCGGCGGTGCGCGAATCGACCAAGATGCCGTTGATGTTGGAGTCTTCCCGGATGGCGGAGGGCATTGCTGCGGCGTCCGAATCGAAATGAACGACGCGCAGAATCCGCAGCGCAGAGCCGAAGCGGGCGCGCAGTTGCGCGGGCAATCCAGGTGCGGCGTTGAAGTGGAGCTGGACGCCGGTTAGGCCGCTCGTTTCGACGGTTGACTCGATCACCTCGAACGAGGCGTCGACGAAGACGCCGATTTTTTCAAGCTTCGCGGGTAGGCCTGGGACGATGGCCGCAACCTGCTCCGTTGTGACATGGCGGGGGCTGGGCGCGAACACGAATCCCACCGCATCGGCGCCTGATTCAGCAGCCAGCATGGCATCGGCCAGTGAAGTATTCCCGCAGATTTTGATCCAGATGCTCATGGTTCAGCTCAAAGATTCCAGGTTCTTGCCGGCGGTAAATGGGTTGAGAGTACGCGTGCCTGTGCCACCGAAATCGCCGACATTTCGCGTCACGATGGTTAGGTCGTGCATGAGCGCAATCGCCGCAATTTGCTTGTCGATGCTGTGCTGCTCGTTTGCGCCGATCAGGACTCCCCAAACCTTGGCGCAATCCAAGTCGAACAGGAGAACGTGATCAGAGAATTCATCGAGAACGGCTCGATACCACTGCTCCAAGGCCTGCGCCTGGGGATGATCGCCTCGTTGGCGGAGGCGCTCGATGCCGCCTTCGAGCTCACCAGCGACCTGTACAGGCAAAAAGACCTCGTTTCCGGCCCCGCGAAAAAAGGCAATCACTCCAGGGTCTGCCTTGCGACCCTTTCGCCGTTCACTGAGCACGTTGGTGTCGATCAGATACATAGTCAGTCGCGGTTGAACTCGAAGTCTGAATCTTGGCCAACGTTGGGAATGGAAGCCAGGACATCGCTCATGGATTGTTTGCGGGGCCGGTGCAATGCAGCCTCGAGAATGGCGCGATGCTCGGCCTCGGCACTTCGCCCATTACGGACGGCCCTTTCTTTCAAGGACTTAACAATCTCCGCGCCTACATTTCGGACTATCAAGTTTGTCGCCATCGGGCACCTCCCGAATGATTGCAATGATTGCATCTTAAGCGAACATTGCAATCATTGCAATCATTTCTGAAGGCTCGTGGCTCCTGCAAGCAAACCGGCGAGCGCTTTGCCAGGGTCGGGTTGGCGCATGAGACTTTCGCCGATCAGGAAGGCGTCAAAGCCGGCGGCGCGCATGCCGGAAACGTCGGCTGAAGTGAAGATGCCGCTTTCGGTCACACGGATTACGCTTGCCGGAATTCGCTCGACCAGGGCAAGCGACGTTTCGAGCGAGACTTCAAAGCTCTTCAGGTCGCGGTTGTTTACGCCGATGGCGTCGGCGCCGGTTTCGCCCAGGGCATCGAGCACGCGGGTCAGCTCGTCTGCCGTGTGGACCTCGACGAGGACGTCGAGTTGGTGGTCGTGAGCGGACCGGGCGAACTGTTTGAGCTCGGCATCAGTAAGCGCGGCGGTGATGAGCAGGATGGCGTCTGCGCGGTGGGCTCGAGCTTCGACGATCTGGTACTCGTCGACCATGAAGTCCTTGCGCAGGCAAGGCAACGGAGTCGCCTGGGAGGCTAATTCGAGATTGCGCAGGCTGCCCTGAAAGTACGGCTCATCGGTCAGGACAGAAAGCGCTGCTGCCCCGCCGGCCTTATATCGCGAAGCCAGCCAGGCGGGGTCAAAATCGGCGCGAATGAGTCCTTTGGAGGGAGAGGCCTTCTTGATTTCGGCAATCACCGCGAACGAAGCTTCTGCCTGCTGGCGCAGGGCATGGGCCCAGCCGCGGGGCCGATGCGTAGCGGCTCGACGCTCGAGCTCGGCGACGGGAACAAGCGCCTTAGCGGATTCCACGGTTGCCCGGGTTGAAGCCAAAATGATGTCGAGTTTCGTAGCCATGTGCTGGGTTGAGTATACGGTGACTGCTGTCAAAACAGGGCGGCCCGGCTTCGCGCACGGCTATCGGGAGAACCTATAATCGGGGCGACCCAAAAATCAAGGGGAAGTGAACTCGATGCTGAAGAAGACGCTGCTCGTCCTCGCTGTTGCCGCCGCAGTTTTGTCTGGCACGGCTGCCTTCAACCAGACCTCAGACGTGATTGTGGAACGCAATGTCGCCATGAAGACACGCGACGGCGTGACGCTCTACGCCGACGTCTACCGTCCAATTGGCGACCAGGCTGTTCCTGTCCTCCTGACGCGCACCCCTTATGACAAGACGGGTGGAGCGGGCATGGGCCGTATGGGAGCGCTGCGCGGCTACATAGTCGTGGTGCAGGATGTGCGCGGCCGTTATACCTCCGAGGGCGAGTGGTATCCGTTCAAGCACGAGATGGAAGATGGCTACGACACGGTGGAGTGGGCTGCTGCGTTGCCGCACTCAAATGGCAAAGTCGGCATGTTCAGCGGTTCGTATGTGGGGGCAACGCAGATGCTGGCGGCGATCGCCCATCCTCCGCACCTGGCCGGAATTTGCCCGGTGGTGACAGCGTCAAACTACCACGAGAACTGGACCTACCAGGGGGGCGCATTCGAGCAGTGGTTCAACGAGTCGTGGACATCAGCCCTGGCGCAGGACACGGCGAACCGCACCATTCGGGACGCGACGAATGCTCGAGTGGGCAGCAGCGTATTGCCGTTGAGCCAGTACCCGCTCTTCAATTTGAAACAGGTCGGTGAATCCGAAGTCACCGGCAAACTCGCGCCATACTTTCTCGATTGGCTCGCGCATCCTGAGTACGACAGCTACTGGAAGCAGTGGTCGATTGAAGAGAACTACGCCAACATCAAGGTTCCGGCGCTGATGATTGCGGCCTGGTACGACATTTTCCAGGGCGGTTCCATTCGCAATTATGAGGGCATCCGGGCGCATGGCGGATCGGAAGACGCGCGTACCATGACGCAGTTAGTGGTTGCGATCGGCGGGCACTCCGGATGGACGCAACAGGTGGGTGCGGTCGATTTTGGCTCCGATGCCGCGTTCGACGAACTCGCCATCACGCTGGACTGGTACGACTACCTGTTCAAAGGAAAGCAGAACAAGTTCGCGAACGGCAAGACGGTGAAGATTTTTGTGATGGGCGAGAACAAGTGGCGGGATGAGGCGGTGTGGCCGCTGGAGCGGGCACAGCAGACGCGCTACTTTCTCGATTCCAGTGGGAAGGCGAACAGCGCAGCGGGCGATGGAGTGCTGAGCACAGTCACGGCTGGTAAAGCTGCGACTGATAGCTATGTCTACGATCCGGCGAATCCGGTGCCCACAACTGGTGGTCCGCTCTGCTGCGATGTGGTGCACCTTGCTCCGGGGCCACAGGATCAGCAGAAGGTGGAGAGCCGGCAGGATGTGCTGGTCTACTCCACGCCTCCGCTCGACGCGGATACTGAAGTGACCGGACAGGTGACACTCGACCTGTTTGCGAAGTCGACCGCCGTGGACACGGATTTTACCGGCAAGCTGGTGGATGTGGCTCCCGATGGCACGGCGATCAATTTGACGGAGGGGATTCTGCGCGCGGAATACCGTGAGAGCCGAGAAGCCGCAGCGCCGATTGAGCCGGGAAAAGTGTACGAGTACAAAATCGACCTGTGGTCCACAAGCAATGTCTTCCTGAAAGGCCACCGGATTCGCGTGGAAGTGAGCAGCAGCAATTTTCCGCGGTTCGATCGCAACCTGAATACCGGGAAGAACGACGCGGTGAGCGCGGAGTCTGTGAAGGCGACCAACACCGTGCTGCACGACAGCGCACATCCGAGCGCGCTGATTCTTCCAATGGCGGCACGGTAGTTACTTGGCGGCGTGGACGGCGTTTTCCAATTGCGTAGCCGTCGAAACCAGTTCCTTCGCGGCCTGGCGGCCAAGACGAATGCAGTCAGGAATGCCGATGCCGTCGTAGGCATTGCCGACAAGGCGAAGTCCGGGCAGAGAGGATGCGCGGGCGTGGATGCGCGCGATGCGGTCCTGGTGGCCCACGGAGTATTGCGCCATGGCGCGTCGCCAGCGTGCGACTTCAGCATGTTCGGGCTCGAGGGAAAGCGGGATGACTTTGTCGCCGAGAATCTCGCTCAGTTCCCGACGGACGATGGCGAGCAGTTTGTCGTCAGGCTCGGTGAGCAGCGCTTCATTGCGAATGCCGCCGAGAAATGCGCGAAAGACGGCTTTGCCCGTCGGAGTGCGACCAAGAAACTTGCGATGCACAAACGTGCAGGCCAGCATGGTGCGGCCTTCGCTTGCCGGAACGAGAAAGCCGAATCCGTCGGGCAGGGGTCCGAGCTTGCGCTCGTCATACACGAGGTTGATGGTGATGGACGACGAGTACGGAATACCGACGAGTGATTCCCCGAGTTCCGGATCGACCGGCTTGAGCAGAGCTCCAATGGCCCACGCGGGCGAGGCTGCGATGATGGCGTCGTAGCTCCCTGCGGTTCCAGCGGATTCGATTTCCCAACCATCGACGGTTTTTCTGATGGAACTCACTGGTGTGCTTACCCGAATGGATTTTGGATTGAGGCGCGCGGTGAGTGCGTCGACCAATTGCTGCATGCCTCCACGGAGCGCGGTAAAGATCGGCCGTGGCGCGGGCTTGTTTGCGGGGCCATTTTTCGGTCCAGCGGCATTGGCCTTGGAGCGCATCTGGCGGTGAGCAGCCAGCATGCCGCGCGTGAGCGAACCGTACTTGGTTTCCATTTCCACGAGGCGCGGAAGAACGGTGCGGGCGCTGAGCTCGGCGGAATCTCCGCCGTAGATACCTGAGAGGAGCGGATCGGCGAGGCGATCGACGGCTTCCGCGCCGAAGTGCCGTTCGACGAGCGAGGCCACCGCTTCGTCTGGCAGGCCGGTAGGACGCGGAGGATGCAGCAACTCGAGCGCCATGCGGATTTTGGTTCGGATGCTGAAGAGCCGGGTGAGCGCGGTGGGCATCAGCTTGGTGGGCACAAGGAACATGAGGCCGTCGGGCAGCGGAACCAGCCGATTGCGCACCAGGATGTAGGTCTTGCGTGCGGCGTCGTTCGAGGGCAGCAACTCGGCACCGAGGCCCAACTCGCGGCAAAGCTCTGCGGCCGCCGGTTTTTCGGTCAAAAAGGAGTCCGGGCCGCGCTCGATCACGGCGCCGTTCACAATCTCAGACGCGAGTGAGCCACCCAGGCGGTCTCGCGACTCAAACAGCGTGTACTCCACGGGAGCACCTGAGGCCCGAGCTTTTTCAAGCTCGTAGGCAGCCGCAAGGCCCGCTATGCCGCCGCCAATGATTGCAATGCGCATCGTTACCATCATCCCATGAAACCAGCAATTTGCGGCTTGGCGCGGAGGTCTGGAAAAGGAAATCTGCGACCTCGCCGGGAAAGCTGCATCACAGATCTAGAATCGATGCGAAGGATGTCGATTGCATGTGATTTAAATCACATGTGAGATGAAGGGAAACCTTTAGGCTGTTTCCAGACAGACGAGCGTCTGAGTTCCCTGTGCCCTGACCTTTCCCTACGAACAAAGTGCCGAGTGGCTGCAAACCAACTCGAAGGCACACAATCGTACTGCGCCTCAGCTCTGAAGGAGACACTGCATGACCAGTGAGTTGATTCACCGGTTGCATTTTGGTTTCACCATTACATTCCATTATCTGTTTCCGCAGCTCACCATGGGGCTCGCGCTGCTGATCGTTGTCATCAAGTCCGTCGCGCTCAAAACGGGGAGCGAGGAATGGGACAAGGCGGCTCGCTTCTGGGGACGCATCTTCGCCATCAACTTTGTGATGGGCGTGGTTACCGGCATTCCCATGGAGTTCGAGTTCGGCACCAACTGGGCGCGGTTCTCGCAGCTTTCGGGCGGCGTGATCGGGCAGCCGCTGGCGATGGAGGGCGTGTTCAGCTTCTTTCTGGAGTCGGCGTTTCTAGGCCTCTTTCTTTATGGAGAAGATCGGATTTCCAAACGGATGCACTGGTTTTCTGCGGTGATGGTGTTTGTGGGGTCGTGGATCTCGGGATTCTTCATTATTGTGACGGACGCATGGATGCAGCATCCGGTCGCGTTCGACCGCCTGCCGAATGGGCAGTTTGAAGTGCTCAGCTTCTGGCAACTTCTCATGAATCCGTGGGGTCTTTTGCAGTACATGCACAACATGACGGGCGCGGTGATCACGGGATCTTTTGTGATGTCTGCGGTGGGCGCTTTCTACCTGCTCGAAGGGCGCAACAAGAATTACGCGCACATCTTTCTTAACGTCGGCGTGATTGCGGGCGTGATCGCATCCATCGCCATCATCTTCCCGACCGGCGATCTGCATGGCAAGTACGTGGCGCGCAATCAGCCGGCGGCGATCGCTGGAATGGAAGGGCTGTTCAAGACGGAAAGCGGCGCGGGGATGGTGTTGATCGGCCAGCCCAACGAGGAGACGGGCGAGATTGACAACCCGATCGTCGTGAACGACATGCTGAGCTTTCTGATCTACGGCACAACGAAAGCTGAAGTGAAAGGGCTCGACCAGATTCCGCACGACCAGTGGCCGACCGCGCTCCCACTGCTCTTCTACGCGTATCACATCATGGCTGGGCTTGGAACATGGTTCGTGCTGCTGATGTTGACGTCAGCGCTTCTGCTTTGGCGCGGCTGGCTCGACAAGGCGCGCTGGGCTCTGTGGGCACTGCTCTTGAGTTTCCCGCTGCCTTACATTGCCAACACCGCTGGATGGATGACGGCCGAACTCGGCCGCCAGCCGTGGCTGATCTACGGATTGATGCGCACCAGCGAAGGCTATTCGGCCACGGTTTCTGCTTCGAACGGTTTGTTTACGCTGCTTGGCTTCATGGGGCTCTACATGCTGCTGGGCCTGCTGTTCACCGTGCTCATTTATCGCGAGATCGACCACGGGCCGGAGCCGAAGGTGGTCGTCGCCGAAGCGGTTCACGCCGATTGAGTTTGAGTGATCAAGAGAAATCGAAACACAAGGGCTGAAAAAAAGGGAGCCTGGTAATGATGGGTTTGATCTGGTTCTGGCTGGTTGCCGTAATGATTGTGGGCTATGTTGTGCTCGACGGCTTTGACCTGGGCGTGGGCGTGCTGCACTTGTTTCTGGTGCGCACCGAGGCCGAACGCAAGGCTACGCTGGGCTCCATTGGGCCGGTGTGGGACGGCAACGAGGTCTGGCTGCTCGCCGGCGGTGGCACGCTCTACTTTGCGTTCCCACTTCTGTATGCGTCGGCCTTCAGTGGATTTTATTTGCCGCTGATGATTGTGCTCTGGCTGCTGATTGCGCGCGGAGTATGCCTTGAGCTTCGCAATCACATTGATGTTGGCGTGTGGCGCGCGCTATTGGATGGTTTGTTCGGCTTGTCGAGTGCGCTGCTCACCATCTTTTTTGGCGCCGCGCTTGCGAATGTGTTGCGCGGCGTGCCATTGCAGACCGATGGTTACTTCTTTCTGCCCTTGTGGACCAACTGGCAGCCGGGCGTGCATCCGGGGATCCTGGATTGGTACACCGTCATCGGCGGGCTGGTGGCTCTCGTGGCGCTCACCATGCACGGCGCTCTCTGGCTCGTGATTAAAACATCTGGCGAGCTGGGCAAGCGCGCGTACAACATTGTTACCCCGCTATGGCTTGTTCTGGCTGCGCTTACGGTCGTCAGCCTTGTGGCCACGATGGCGGTGCGCCCGCAGAGCCTGAATAACTACTTCCAGTATCCAGTTACGTTTGTTGTGCCGGTGGGTGTGGTCGCATCGCTCGCCGGTGTCTGGGTGATGAATCGCAAGATCCAGCCGGTGAAGGCGTTTCTCTGCTCGTGCCTGTACTTGTTCTTCATGCTGGCTGGTGCGTGCTGGGGACTGTATCCCACATTGCTGCCGGCGTCGACTGGCGTGGCGAATGACATTACATTGAGCCGCGCGATCTCAGGCCCGCATACGCTGGCCGTCGGGCTGGTTTGGTGGCTTGTGGGAATGGCGATGGCGATCAGCTACGTGGTGTTCGTTTACAGCAAGTTCCGCGGCAAGGTGGATTTGTTGCCATCACGGCATTGAAGTCCGGTCCATGTCTCTGGCCGCAGGAGATCGTCTCGGCATTCCTGGTATCCCACCCTTTCGCCAGAGAAAAGGCGAAAGGATGGGGCAAGGAGCTTGTGCGGAATCATTAATCGGTGCTCTAGGGCCACACGCCGAGCAGGCGGCGAAGCAGAACCAATTCCCCAATGTGATAGGCATTGTGGTCGGCAACCAGGAGAGCTTCGCGCAGGATGGTTTGGCCGTCGCCGTGGGGAATTTTCTTGAACAGGTCCGTGTCTTCCGAGGAGACCAGCGCGGACATCCGCTTCAGATCGCGGCGAAAATGTTCGATACTCTGGTTCCACTCGATGGCGTTTTCAGGCGCCTGCGATTTGGGCCAGTAGCCTGAAGGCCATGCGGGCGACTTGTGATCCGGATTGACGGAAAACTCCAGAATGTCCCATTGCGCGATTCGCAAGTGCTCCAGTATTTCCCAGGGCGAGTGTTCGGCGCCTTCGGGTCGTTTTCCGCGTGCGGCGGCAGGGAGATCCTTGATGGCCGTATCAAAATCGGCGTGAGCGCCCTTGCCTGCAAGCAGGTTGACGACGTGCTGCCGAAGCGACTTCATTTCCATGTTTTTCGGGCCCTCTTTTGGTTTCGATGCGCATGCCTGTGAACGGATGCACCGAAACGGACTTCAGAGGACAAATCAAAGTGAGAGAACCCGCATTAAAAGGTTAGGATCGCGCGCCTTTTCCCGCGTGGAATCGGGTGCGCAAACGAATGGGGGATGAGTGATTGAACACCCATCCCCCATGGTTCTGCTTGCAGTTCCGAAACGTCAGAATCTACAGCGTGATGAGCGTTCGGGCGTCGATTGGCTCGCGGAAGGCATCGGCCTTCTGCTGCAGCTCGGGATCCCAGTTCTTTGGCTGATAGATGCAGCAGGGCTCCTGCGCCAACGGATCGCCGGTGACGGCGTAGGCGCGTGCGCGCGAACCTCCGCAGATTTCCTTGTACTCGCATGCGCCGCACTTGCCCTCAAGCTTGCTCGTGTCACGGAGCGACTTGAAGATGGGCGCCTCGCGATAGATTTCGGCCAGCGGCGTCTGGCGGATGTTGCCAGCATGGATGGGCAGAAATCCGCTTGGGTAGACGTTGCCGACGTGGGAGATGAACATGAATCCCTTGCCGTCATTGACGCGGCGCGTGGCCCAGCTAGCGGTGCGGGTTTGCGCGTCGGCGGTTGGCGCGCCTGGTTCGTACGTGTGAGCGGCGCCGGGATGGCCGTGACCGTGGCCCATCTTCTTCTCTTGAAGATTGTTCTGGAGCAGGTAGCGGCGATAGTGCATCGCTTCTGTCGTCTTGATCTGGAAGCTGACCCGATGCGACAGCTCGTAGATTTTGCCGAAGACCTTTTCGAAGTCTTCGCCCGAAAGTAGATCGCCGAGCTGGCCGCGGCCTACCGGGACCAGGAAGAAGACGTTCCACATCACGATGGCGAGCTTTTCAAACAGATTGCAGAGATTATCGAGATCGTGCGCGTTGTGGCGGCTGATGGTGGTGTGCACCTGGATCGGAAGTCCGGCCTCGTTGGCCCACTCGATGGCCTGAATGGTGCGTGCCCATGCGCCAGGCAGGCCACGGAAGGCATCATGGATTTCGGGGGTTGAGCCGTCCAGCGAGATGCCCAGTCGAACCAGGCCCGCTTCCTTGAGTTTGAACATGGCCTCGCGGGTCAGCAAGGGCGTCGCGCTGGGCGTAAGTGCTACCTGCACTCCCTTGTTGGCGGCGTAGGTAATGAGTTCAAACACATCGGCGCGCTTGAGCGGGTCGCCACCGGTGAAGACGAAGATGGGGATGTGCATATCCGCAATCTGATCGATGAGCTTCTTGCTCTCCTCATTCGTCAATTCATCCGGATGGGCGATGGGCTGGGCGGCTGCGCGGCAGTGCTTGCAGGCCAGGTCACAGGATTGGGTGACCTCCCAGATGGCAAGAAAAGGAGTTTCGTCGAAGTTCAGTCCGCCACGAGCGGGAATGTTGTGCATCGGCTGCATAAGGCCTCCTGCGAATTCGCGGCGGCTTGAAACGGTTTCGAATCTTGAGGAAAACCGATTCCTGGCGCCACGATTCCGCTTTAGAAGAACAGGGAAAGTGGGACCCTGACTGTGATTCAGATCACTTTACCTCGCAGGCGGGAAGTTTCCTCGTGGGCCGGCGGGCATGGAATGTTACGGAAAGACGGCTATTTTGCCAGCCGTTGTCGATTCTGGAGCGATTCGGGGACTATAGTAGCCGTAACACGAGGGCGGCGGTTCTTTAGAGTCCGCCTTTGACAGAGTGAACTAGATCACCAGCTCATGTGCGGCCGGACACTGCGAGTTGTCTCCGGTATTTGCGATGGTTTGAACGCACCACAGGAGGTTCCCATGACCAGCGTCATGAAACCCGGTTGGAGCAGACCCTCCACCCTCCTCTTCGCCTCTGAACTCCCAGCCAACCAGAAAGCTTTTGCGTTTGCCCTTGCGCAGGCCAAAGAATTCGGCGCGACTCTCATTCTCTTTCACGCCTATGACACGCTTGTTGTGTCCGCGACCGAGAACTCGGGTGTCCGTTACTACGACTACGACGGCGCAGCGCGGTTGGAAAAACATCATCTTGAACCGTTGGCCGAGCAGGTGAGAGCCGCGGGCCTTGCATGCGAGATCGTTGTCCGGCCGGGATTGCCCGCGGAACAGATCCTGACGCTTGCGCGCGAGCGCCAGATTGACCGTATCGTGATGGGCACGCATTCTCCGGGACCGATCGGCAAACTGCTGGTTGGCTCTGTCGCGGAGGCCGTGCTGCGAACAGCTAACGTGCCGGTCTACATTATTGGGCCGGAGGTCGTCGACGGAAGCTTCCGGAATTTTGCTACGCGGACAATCTTATGCGCGGCAAGCCTGCATGAAGCAAGCGGTCCGGTGGTGGCGTTTGCTTCGCAGTTGGCGCTGCAACATGAGGCACAGTTGATTTTGCAGCATGTCGTGCGCCCCCAGGACCGGTCAGCGGTCTTGGCAAGGCACACACTCGACGAGCTTGAAACCGAACTCACCCACCTTGTGCCGCAGGATGTGCAAAACAGAATTGCTGTGCAGACGATTCTTGTTCCCGGCGATCCGACGGAGGAACTGCTGTACCAAGCCAGGACGCAGCATGCCGACTTGATTGTGCTTGGAGCGCAAGGAGCATCGGCGTTTGCGGCGGTCACGCGGAACGGAGTGGTGTACAAGGTTCTGGCTCACGCGCCTTGCCCGGTCCTCACCATGTCGCCAGTGGTCCTAGCGGCTTGCGGATCGAAATCGGAGAAGACGCAGCCTGCGGAAGCCTACATGGCCGGCGTGTTCTAAAACCACATGTGGTAACCCAGAAATGAAAAAAGGCGGAAGTGGAGCAAACCACTTCCGCCTTTTTGTTTGTGCCCGATTGCGTGCTGAGGTCAAATGACCTTCAGCAAAAGCAAGATGAGCACGATGGTGAGGATGAGACTGAGTCCGCCGCCACCGTAGTAGCCCACTCCAGGACCCATGCGGTAACCGCCGAAGCCTGTGCCGAAGATCAGAATGATCAAAATGATGATCAGAAGCATGGTTTCTCCTTTTAAGCGCGTCAGCCTTCAGCCACCAGCGTCCGCGAAAACCCTGCTGCTGTGATGCCCGCATGGATGCGCAGGCTGCTTGAGGAAAAAATCAAATCGCCAAACAGCAAAGACCGCGAACCCGACCCGCGATAGATGCGCAATCGGGATACGCGGTTGCCCATGTTTCTTTCTTGCAGCACGTCACAAACGCGAACAACCCCGCACGAAAGCCTCGCTTCAAAGCTTGCTGTGCGCGGGACTGAAATTGAAAGTGAGGGTGAAAGATGCTTTGGACAATTTTTGTGATTCTTCTTGTTCTGTGGCTGCTGGGGTTGGTTACGTCGTATACCCTGGGCGGTTTCATCCACATTCTGCTTGTGATTGCTTTGGTGGTGTTGGTGATTCAGTTGGTCTCCGGACGACGAGTGGTTTGAGATTCAAACTGCATTGATCCTTCGGGCGCGGATGGTAAACGAGATTTTAAAAACGGGGGCAAGCGCTGAGATAAGAAGCGGGCGCAGTCCATATTGCGACGTACGACTCAACAAGACCACAGGAGGTGGCTTATGAATAAGGAAAACGTTAAAGGTGCAGTAGACGATGCAGCGGGACGCGCGAAGCGGCAGATTGGTGAATGGACTGACAACCCAAATCTCCAGGTGGAGGGTGCAGCCCAACAGGTAAAGGGCAAGGTCGAGAAGGCGGTTGGCAACGTGAAAGACGCAGCCAAGCAAACCTCCGACCAGATGCAGAAGGATCATGAGCACAATGAGAAACTGGCTCGCGAGCAGCAAAAGCTGGAGCGCGAAAAGACTCCGGTGGGCCATCATTCGTAGCCGATGATCACCGGCCAATAACCGGCGACAAGTTTCCCGCCCGGTGAACACTTTTCTTCCGGCCCGCAACCTGATGCCGGATCGAGTTCTTGGCCCCCTGCGCAGGGGAACTTTTCCTTCCTCCGCGCAGGGGATTCTTTTTTCAAAAGGGCGGACTCCACGGTGCCGCCGGCCACGCCTTGGCAGTCAGGATCGCTTTATGTTTATGAAAGCTGCGGGAATCATTTTGCTGGTGGTTGGACTGGTTGCCCTGGTGTACGGGGGCTTTCAATACACTTCACAAAAGAAGGTTGTGGATATGGGGCCAGTGCAGATTGACAAGACGGAGCATCATTCTGTTCCATTGCCACCGCTGCTGGGTTTGGGCTGCATCGTGGCCGGGGGCCTGGTGCTGGCGGCAGGGAGCCGTAAAGCCGCTTAATGGCGGCCCATCGCTTGCCATCCACTCCCCGATGGGATAAACATAAGGGTAAGGTGGCGCTGCAGGCTTTCATGCTTCCTTGAATTGAGGTGCGTCTTCCGCAGGGACTCCGGTTCACTGACGCTCGACGTTCCGCCATCGCAGACTTCGCGTTGGCGCGCAGTGGCCCGCGTGCTTCGAAGTCCCATAGACGCACTGATTTGCACCGTCTATCCCTCCTCCTGTCATCTCTGCGGATCCCCCCTGCCGCAGCTCTCTCCTGTGCCAATCTGCGATGCCTGCTGGGTTGAATTCCCAAGCCAGGGCGGCCCTGTTTGCGCCCGCTGCGGAGACACGGTGGACGCAGCGCAACTTGACCATGTGCCTGAAGGATCAGCACTTTGCCGGGCCTGCCGACTCGTTCCTCCACCATTTGTGCGCGCCGTTGCCTTTGGTCCCTATCACGGGCGCATGAAGGAAGCGATTCACGCGCTCAAGTACGATCGACTGCATCCCGCAGCCCATGAACTGGGCCAGATGCTGGCCATGGCCATCGCCGATTTAGCCCAAGAAGCGCCCGACGACATGCTCGTGGTTCCGGTTCCCTTGCATCGGTCGAAATATGCAGAACGTGGCTTTAACCAGGCGCGGTCGCTGGCCGAGGAAGCCTTGAGCTTCCTGCGAAGGAGCCACCCCGAGTGGCATCTAACGCTGGCGCCCAGCGCGCTGATGCGTTTGCGCGCCACCGAGAGCCAGGCGGGATTGACGCCGCGGATGCGGCGAATGAATGTGCGCGGAGCCTTCAGCGTGTCCGATCCTTCCGCTGTGGCACTGAAGCATGTTCTCCTGATCGACGATATTTTGACAACCGGCGCAACCGCGCGAGCGGCGGCGCAGGCGCTGGTCAAGGCCGGAGCAGCATCTGTAGTCGTAGCCACGCTGGCACGGGCGCGGCGTGTGCACGAATTTGGGCAGTTCCAGAGTTTTGAAGAAGGCGCGGTCGTAGAAGCCGAAGCAACAACGATTCAATAGAAGCAAGAGCACAAGGTGTTCCAGAATTCATCGCAAGACCAACGATCTTTTTGACGAGGGGTTAAGAGATGTCGCTGGGAAAAGCAATGATTCATGCACGCAAACAAAAATCCATCGCTCGTGCGCAGGCCATGGCGGGCGAACATACCGTGGCGCACCTGAGCGTCCACACCACGCACATGCTGCAGATGCCGGTACTGGTGCTGAACGCATCGTACGAGCCGATTAATATTTGTGGTGCTCGGCGGGCGCTGGTGCTGGTGCTCAAGGGCATTGCGCGCACAGAAGAAGAACACGGCCTTACGCTGCACGCGCAACGCAGCCGCATCGCCATGCCATCCGTGATTCGACTGCTCGAATACCGGCGCATTCCGCACCAGACGCGCGCTCTTTCGCGCAAGAACATTCTGCTGCGCGATCGCAACACCTGCCAATATTGTGGCGTGGCGCTGCCTCCCGGCGAACTTACGCTGGATCATGTGATTCCGCGTTCGCGCGGCGGCAATTCAACTTGGGAGAATCTTGTCGCGTGCTGCCATGCATGCAATCGGCGCAAGGGCAATCGCATGCTGCACGAACTGGACGACATGGTCCTGATGCGCGATCCGCGGCCATTCTCCCTGCATACGAGCCGGCAGATCATGCGCATGCTTGGGCGTGGAGACGACCGCTGGAGAAAATATCTGTTCTACTAGGAAGCGCGAAATAAAAAATCTGGGATGAAGGGAGCCGGCAATTGCCTTGCTCCCTTTTTTCGTTTCTATCGATACGACGTCTTGCGGCCGCTACGGTTTCGGCGGTGTGGCCGGCTGCTGCTGATCGGAAGGCAACGTCTGGCCGTTGTAAATGATGGTGCTCGTGGAGCCGTATTTCTTGTAGTCGGAGTACTTGACGGTGTCGCGGATGTGCACGTCCTCACCCATGTAGCCGTTGCCGCCGGAGAAATGCAGGATGCCTTCGCCCTTGGTATAAACCGGGAACCAGTAGTGGCCATCGACCTGTTCGCGCCAGGTCATGAAGGGCGGATGCAGGTCCTCACTGCCTTTGCGCGTGTCGTCGGGAACCATGCGGCCGTTGGTGACCACGATCTGCAGATCGGTGGCGTCGACCCAGATGCGGCCAAGAAAATAGCGCTTCTTCTTTTCAATGACCTTGGGGCTCACCGAGAAAACAAAACAGTCGACCTCGTCCACCTTCTGGCGGCCAACGTACTTCACGTCATACTGCGTGATGGCTTCGGTGGTGAGCACGAACGGATATCCATGCGAGATGTCCTGCAGGTCAGAAGGCGACATCATGACGCGCTGCAGGGTGCTGCCGGGAGCGTTGATTACTTTTTCCGTGCGACGCCCCTCGGTGTCGAACATGACGTCGTCCACTTCGTACCATTCGCCATCGACCTTGTTGTCGTCATCAAGCGTTTGCACGCGAGCGTACCGGCGATAGGTGTAGTGGTTGAGAGCATCCTGAAATTCGCTTTCCTTGGCGGCGAACTTCTTGATGATCTGCTCGGGGGGAACGGTGGGCTCGGTGACGTCCATGTGGCCGAAGCCGGCGTCGAGCGGCATGGGCTCGAAACTGTCGTTATTTTGAGCGCACACAGCCAGCGTGCAGCAGCTTACCGCGGCGAGAACCAGCGAACTCCGTAAAACCTTCTGCAGACAGCTCTTCAAACCAGTCACACTCCTCGCGGGGACGCTAACTCTTAAACAATGGGGAAATTTCAGGCCTGTTTTGCACTCCACTGCAACTTTAGACGCATGGACCGGCCCTACGGAACATCTCAAAATAAAGCATCGGGGAGTACGGGCAAAAAGCTCAGCCAAGGGTCGAGGGCCGGACGGCGCAAACCATTCCCGAGCATCTTAGAGTTCGTTCGCCAACACAAGTCAAGCCAACCCGCCGTTCTCTCCAACGGAGCCAGGCTTCATGCCGGATTATTATCATATCCCCGCACTCGTACTGAGTGCTTTATTGCTGCCCGCCTTCGGGTATATCTATCTGCGTTTTCGCGACGAGCGCTCGCGGTTGTGGTTTCTGGGCTTTCTGTTCGCCCTGGTCTCCATGGCCACCATGTATCTCGAGGGGCCTCTCATGTACGCAGGCGGCGCCCATCCCTGGCTGCTCGCCATCGGGCAAAGCGCCCTGCAGATCAGTTCGGCACTGTTCTTCACATCGCTATCCCCAGGGAGGTTTCGCGCCGGCAGATTCAGGATTCCGTATGTTTTTCCTTACGCTATCCCGCTTGTAGTTGCGCCCATTCTTTTCTTCGGTTTGTTTCACGGCGTGGCGCCTGCCGGGCCCTTGTTCCTGATCTTTCCAGCGCTGGGCCTGATCTCTGTGATTGTGGCCGTCCTCTGGTGCCTGGCCCCGAACAGCCTGCCCAGGTGGATCGGGGTTCCGTATTGCTGCGTCCTGGGCTGTGTGGCCTTGTGGGTGTGCTTTACGGCGGGAGTGGCGCCGGCGCTGATCGTGTCAGAATGCGCAAACCTGCTGATGACGGCGATTCTGCTGGTGTTTGTCTTCCGGCGATTCTCACCTGGCGTGGCGCTCAGCGTGATGGGATTCGGAGCCTGGACCCTCTCGGTGTTGCAGGTGCTGCCCCTGATCGGCATGCGCCCCACGCTTACGCTGAACCTGATCCACGTCATCGTGATGGGCAAAGTGGTGGCGGCGGTGGGCATGATCCTGCTGGCGCTCGAAGATCAGATTGCCTTGAACAAGGCAGCCCAGGAACGCGAACGCAGGGCGAGGCGCGAGCTGGAGGCTTACACCAACCTGATGCTGGCGCGGCGGCGCGTGGAAGATTTTGACCACCAGGGCAGCGATATCTGCCGTATTGTTGTGGCGCACAGCCGCTTTTCGCAGGCGGCGCTGCTGCTCGAAAATGGCGGCCGGTTCCGGCTGGCTGGCTCTGCCGGTTTTGACGATGCAACGGCCGCAGCGCTTGGAGATCTCGCGGGCAGAATCGTACCTACGGGATTTCTGACGGCTGCCACAGTGCCGGCGGCCGTAGAGCAAAGCAAAACGGTTTCGCTCGATCTGACTCCGTGGCTCAAGCCGGGCGACGACTTGAAGCACTTGCACTTTACGAGCGCATTGGCTATTCCCATGGTGGGCCGCGCGGCGACGGAAGGCGCGTTGCTGCTGGCCGGAAAGCGACCGATAGCGATAAGTTTGAAGACGGCAACTGCCGAGGCGCTCCGCGCGGACGATCTGTTGCCCATCGAGATGCTTGTTTCGCGGCTCCAGGCAACGCGCAGTCAGACCATGATGTTTGAAAAGCTCATCGACTCAGAAAGGCTGGCGGGGCTGGGACAGTTGGCGGCCAACGTAACGCACCAGCTGAACAATCCGCTGACGGTTGTGCTGGGCTACGCGTCCCTGCTTGAGGAGTCGCTTGCACCAGACTCGCGCGAGCATGAGGGCGTGGAGTCGATTTTGTCGGAAGCGCGACGCATGCGCTCTACGCTCGAGAGCCTGCTGCGTATTTCAAAAACGCAGGGCGATCAACTGACGGCGGTTTCGATTACCGAGCTGCTGTCAGATATGGAACAGCTTTACCGGCCCGATTTTCTGCAGCGATCGATCGATTTCCGGATCGACATACCTGCGGTGCTGCCGCGCGCCCTGTGCAGCGGGCAGCAGTTGCGGCAGGCCGTTTTGCATTGCCTGCAATATTCCATGGCTGCGGTGGAGAAGCAGGAGGCCGGCTCGTCTGCTCCCGATGGACCGAAGACAATCCGCCTGGAGGCGAGCAGCGAGGGCCAGCAGGTGCAGATTCTGGTGGCTCACTCGGGCGCTGGATTCCTGAATCCCGAACGCGCTTTCGATCCATTTACGCCAGCGCAGGCCGGGGGCGATACGTCCGGACTTGGGCTGAGCCTCTGCGCCACTATTTTGCGTGATAACAATGGCCGCGCGTCTGCCAAGAACCTGGAACCGCATGGGGCGGCAATTGTGTTGGAGTTGCGGGCGGCCTGATCTGCCGCGCCGTGCGCCGAAATCGTCGTGCGGGTTGGGCTTCTGTCAACCTTTCCGACTCCAAATCCGAGATCGGGCATTCCTTTCATCTTCGACTTCGGAAAATGCATCGTAATTCATGAGCTCGGAAGGAGAGACGATGCCGACACGGCCTACGTGGTCTGGATCCATGCAAATTTCTCTTGTTTCGATCGCGGTGAAAATCTTTCCGGCGACCAACCCCGGACGCCAGCTTGAATTTCATCAGATTGATCGCAAGACGCATCAGCGGGTGCATCATCAGAATGTGGACGAGGCGGGAGAAGTTGAAAAAGCAAATATCGTGAAAGGCTTTGAGTACGCCAAGAACAGATACATCGAGATCGATCCGGAAGAGTTGCAGGCGCTGCGCCTGCCGACCGCGACCACAATGCAGATCAAGCAATTCATCAAGGCCGACGAGCTGCCGCCGGCACTCTTTGAGCGGCCCTATTTCGTAGCGCCCAAGGATAACGTCCAGGCAAAGGCGCTCGGCATTATGCGCAAAGCCCTTGCACAAACGAACAAGCTGGGAGTGGGCGAGATCGCCTTCAGCGGCCGCGAACACCTGGTGGCCATTGGAGCTCCGCTGGATCCGAAACAGCCGGGACTGATGCTCTACACACTCAGGTATGCGGAGGAATTGCGGGACTCGAAATCCGCGATTGCAAGTACAGCGGAAGCGCCCGTGAACGCGGAGGAACTTGACTTGGCCAAACGGCTCATCGATGGAAGTACATCGAAGTTCAACCTGTCCGCCTACAAGAACGACTATGAAGCGGCGGTCAAGAAGCTGGTGGACGCGAAGAAGAAGGGAAAGCGACTTCCGGAACTCGAACCCGAACCAGCACGAACAAAGGTCGTGAATATTATGGATGCTCTACGGAGCAGCCTGGCGCAGGAGAAGAAACCCAGGAAGGCGGCGAAGAAAAAGGTAACGCGAAGGAAGGCTGCGTAAAAGTATGGCTAAACGAAGCGCCGGCTTGCTGATGTATCGAATGCGCGAAGGCGAGCTGCAAGTGTTTCTGGTGCATCCCGGCGGCCCGTTTTGGAAGAACAAGGACCTGGGCGCCTGGACGATACCTAAAGGGGAATACTCCGATACCGAAGAACCCCTGGAAGCCGCCCGGCGCGAGTTCCTGGAGGAAACGGGATTTACCGCAGAAGGACCTTTCCGGGAGTTGGGCGAAATCCGGCAGGCTGGTGGCAAGGTTGTTACCGCGTGGGCTTTCGAGGGCAATTGCAATCCGGCTGGCTTGAAGAGCAATCTCTGTGAGATCGAGTGGCCCCCGCGCTCAGGGAAACGCATCCACATTCCCGAGATCGATCGCGGAGAATGGTTCTTGATCGCCGAAGCACGGGAGAAAATCCTGGATAGCCAACGGCTGCTCTTAGTGAGACTGGCGATGCATCTGCGACTTGTTCCGATTCCGAAGTGACCACCGGCCTCAGGCATCCATAAGCGTGCGAATGTTTTCCAGCAAATCCGTGGGGTGAACAGGCTTCGCCAACGCACGGAAGTCATGCCCCTTCGCGCGGGCAGCTTCGAGATAGGCGGTGGTCGATGGGTGTCCTGAGAACAAAAGCACCTTGCAGTCAGGGCAACGCTCACGCATCTGAATCGCGAGCTCGATCCCCGAGAGCACCGGCATCATCACGTCGGAAAGTAACAGGTCGGGAGCCAGTTCACGCGCCGCCTCCAACGCCTCAAGCGGAAGCTCGAAGGTATGTGCCTCGTATCCTTCACTATTCAGGACGAGCCCCACCGTTGTGGCGATCATCGACTCATCGTCCACCACGAAAACCCGTGAAATTCTGGAATTTTGCGACACCCGGACACCTTCCATGGAATGGCTATCTTTCCCGGTTCCCGCTCGGCACCGAACGCTAAGTGTCTCCACCACAATGCTTAGGATGCCTGCAAACCGGATACAGAAGCCTGCAAATGGTCACCTGACAGCGCCATCCCACTACATACAAAGCGGCAGGTTTCATGCCATGAACAATCACCCCTCGTTGGCCTCGACATTCCCAAATCCCCCAAGCGCGGGGTCTGGCCCGACCCGCCTCCGGCCCAATTGCAGTTAAGTCCGTAGAATGGGAGTGCAGGGTCATTTCCCCGAATTTCATGGCATTTACAGAACAATACGATGTGGTTGTAGTGGGCGCCGGCCACGCCGGGTGCGAGGCGGCGATGGCGGCAGCGCGGATGGGCCTCAAGACGGCGCTGATCACGATGAATATGGACCTGATTGCGCAGATGAGCTGCAATCCGGCCATTGGCGGCGTGGCCAAAGGGCACCTGGTGCGCGAAGTGGATGCCCTGGGCGGCATTATGGGCGAGGTGGCCGATGCAGTGGGCATCCAGTTCCGCCTGCTGAACACGTCGCGCGGGCCGGCGGTTTGGAGTCCGCGCGCGCAGTGCGACAAGCAGCTTTATCGCGTGAAGATGCGCGAAGTGCTGGAGGCGCAGCCGGGGTTGCATATTCGGCAGGCGGAAGTGATCGATCTCGTCTTTGACGAGATCGAGGGAACAGGGAACAGGGAACAGGGAACAGAAAGGCAAACGCCCGACGAGGTGACCGAGTTGCCGCGGCCGGTGCGTCCTCGGCGGCGGGTGGTGGGCCTGAAACTGCGCGACGGGCGCAGGCTCATGGCGGGCGCCACCATCATCACGACCGGCACCTTTCTGAACGGGCTGATTCATTGCGGCGAGGAGCGTTATCCCGCAGGCCGCAGCGGAGAGCCGGCCTCTGTGCTGCTGGGCGAAGCGCTGCGCGCGCTGGGGCTGCGTACGTGCCGGCTGAAGACGGGTACGCCGCCTCGGCTGGATGGGCGCACGATCAAGTGGGATGCCTTCGAAGAACAGCCGGGCGATGTGGATCCAACGCCGTTCAGTTTTCGAACCAAGAAGATTGTGCAGCCTCAGATCAGCTGCCACATCGCGTTCACCACACCGGAGACGCTGAACATCATCCGCGAGAACGTCCATCGTTCCGCCATGTATTCCGGCCGCATTGAGGGGATCGGACCGCGCTATTGCCCGTCAATCGAAGACAAGATCGTAAAGTTCCCTGACAAGACACAGCATCAGTTCTTCCTGGAGCCGGAGGGCCTGAACACGCACGAGGTGTACGTGAACGGAATGTCGACGTCGCTGCCGATGGAGGTTCAGTGGCAGATTGTGCACTCGATTCCGGGGCTGGACGAGGCGGAGATGCTTCGCCCGGGTTACGCCATTGAATACGATAGCGTGGACGCGACCGAACTCGACCGCACCCTGCGCGTGAAGAGTTTTGAAGGGCTCTATCTGGCGGGGCAGATCAATGGAACCAGCGGCTACGAGGAAGCTGCATGCCAGGGCATCATGGCAGGCATCAACGCGGCGCTGTGGCTGAAGGGCGAGCCGGCCTTCACCATGGATCGGAGCGAAGGCTACACCGGAATCCTGATCGACGATTTGATCTCGAAGGGCACCAACGAGCCCTATCGCATGTTCACGTCGCGTGCGGAGTTCCGCCTTCACTTGCGCATCGACAATGCCGACCGGCGATTGACTCCCTACGGCCGCAAGCTCGGCTTGATCAACGATGCTGCATGGGCGGAGTACGAGCAGAAGCAGGCGCGCATGATCGCTCTGGAACGCATGCTGACCACAGGCAAGGTGGATGCGGAGCGTTTGCGTGCGGCGGGACTTGGCGAGTTGACGGCGACTGCCGGATCGACGTGGGCGCAACTGTTGAAGCGGCCGGAAGTGACCATTGAGCCTGTGCTGAGTGCGATGCACGAGGCGTTGGCGAAAGATCCGATGCTCGCGGAGATCGCTGCAGCCGTGAATGACAGCGCGGGCGATTTGAATCACGTGGCGCGCGCGGTGCTGCGCAACGAAGTGCGTGCCGTTGAGACCGAGATCAAGTTTGCCGGTTATCTTGAGCAGCAAAAGAAATCGATTGCGAAGCTCAAGGCGGCGGAGGCGGTGGCGATTCCTGAGTGGCTGGAATACAGCGCCATCAGCGGGCTTTCGCGCGAGATGCGGGAGACGCTGGAGCGGGTGCGTCCGATTACGATCGGGCAGGCGAGCCGGATTCCGGGCGTGACGCCGGCGGCGCTGGGTCTTGTGCATGTGTCGATCAAGACACAAGGGGCGAAAACTCAGGGCACGAAGAAGTTCGCCAGCTAGAAATCTGATGATTGCGGTGAAGCTACTGCGAGTCCACCCTTCACGGGAAAAAGCGAAGGATGTGGCACCTGGTGTCTCCGATCCCGGGTGCCCAAATGCGAGGCACCCGGGCTGTTTGAGCTAGCGGGTTACTTTCAGCACCCATGCGGGTTGGTGGAGCAGGTCCTCAGGGAGCGGCGGAAGTTCAATCCGCGTGCCGCCTGCGGCAGCAGTGAATTTCAGCGGCGCGTCCGATCCCAATAGTGCTGCGGCCTTCACGCCCTTCACATCTTTCAAAAGAAAACTTTGGCCGGTCCAGCGCGGCAGGATCGCGTAAATGCTCTCGCCTTTGGTAGTGAAGAATGCTTCGATGGAGGCTTTGCCGGGAGCGGGCTTGTTGATCAGCGTTGTGACGTCGTAGGCCGATTCGAATCTTTGGTTGTAGGCGACGGAGGGAACTTCGCCCGCGCTCCACTGGCGCGAAGTGGTGTAGGAACGCGTGCCGTAGATGGCGTCGCCGTTCACTTTAAGCCAGTCGCCGATCTGGTGCAGGCGATCCTGCATGATGACGGGGATGGTGCCGTCGGCGTTGGGGCCAATGTCGAGAAGCAGGTTGCCGCCGCGGCTGACGATATCGACAAGCATGATGACGAGCTCTCGGCCCGTGTGGTAATCCTGCAGCCGCTCGGCGCGGTTGTAGCCGTAGCTGAAGCCCATGCCGCGGCTCTCTTCCCAGGGATGCTCCATGCCGCTCATGCCGGCGGTGTACTCGGTAGTCCAGTAGCCGCCGTGCTTGTGGCGCGTCTCTTTGCCCCAGCGATCGTTGACGACGACTTCATCCTTGACGGGCGAGTCGTTAAAGAGCCATGCAAGAATTTCGGGGCTGCGCCAGTCGGCGGAAGGCATCTCCCATTCGCCGTCGGTAAAGATGATCGACGGCTTGTAGCGCGTGACGACATCTTTGAACTGCGGAATCATGTGGTCGTTTACGTACTTTGGTTTGTCGGTGAGCCAGAGTGGGTTGTACCACTCGTAAAGCGAATAGTAGATGCCCATCTTCAAACCCTTGCTGCGCACGGCGTCGCTGAGGTCGCCGAGAAGATCGCGCTTGGGGCCGATCTCGACGGAGTTCCAGGGCCTGCCCCATGCGGCGGATGCTTCCTTGCTGGGCCAGAGAGCGAAGCCTTCATGATGCTTTGAGGTGAGCACTACATATTTCGCGCCGGAGTCAGCGAGCGTGGTGGCCCATTGATCGGGATCGAAAAGCTGCGCGCGGAACTGAGGGGCGAAATTCTTGTAGTCGTAGTCCGCGCCATACATTTTCTGGTGATAGGCCCAGGTTCCCGTCTCGATGGGATTGGCTTTCGGATTGTCGCGGCCTTCGGACATCTGGTGCCAGTACCACTCGGCATAGGCGAGCTTGCCGGGAATGACCGGAGCATAGGCGGGCACTGAGTAAACGCCCCAGTGAATGAAGATGCCGAACTTGGCGTCGCTGAACCATGCGGGCGTGGCGCGGCTGTCAATGGAGTCCCAGTTGGGCTTGTAGGTTTGTGCGCTGAGTGGGGCAAGAAAAAGAAGAAAGAACAACAGCCGCTTCATTCCGGGGCTCCTTTGGGAACCAGAAATGATTGCACACGTGCGCTGAATGATGGAAGCGAGCATGCGCGGCGGTAGTCGAGTGGTTAATGCGCCTTTTGTCGATCGAGATTGGGCAACAGGCCGGTGAGCAGGCCAATGGCCGGCAACCACGCGCACAAGCGGTAGACGAACTCGATGCTGGTGAGGTCAGCGATATGGCCCAGCACGGCGGCGCCAATGCCGCCCATGCCAAAGGCCAAGCCGAAGAAGATGCCTGACACCAGCCCTACGCGGCCCGGCAACAGTTCCTGCGCGTAGACGAGGATCGCCGAGAATGCGGAAGCAAGAATGAAGCCGATGATCGCGGACAACGGTCCGGTCCAGAAAAGATTTGCCAGAGGTAGAAGCAGCGTGAAGGGCAGCACGCCCAGGATCGATCCCCAGATGACCCACTTGGGGCCGATGCGATCGGCGATGGGACCGCCAAGAAATGTTCCCGCAGCGACAGCGCCGAGAAAAACAAACAGGTGGAGTTGCGAGCTGCGCACGGAGACATGAAAGCGGTTGATCAAATAGAACGTGTAGTAGCTGGAAATGCTGGCGAGGTAGAAGTACTTCGAAAAGATGAGCGCAGCCAGAACGGTAATCGCTCCCACAATGGTGCGGCGCGGCAAGGCCGGTCCTGACTCCACATGGATGTAGCTTTTCGTTGCGCGCGCCAGGTGCGCCGAACGCCAGTGGCCCACGCCGATCAGGATTACGATGCCGATGGATGCGGGTATTGTGAACCAGGCAACACCGCCTTGGCCGTGAGGCAACACGATAAACGCCGCAAGCAAAGGACCGAAGGCGGTGCCCGTGTTGCCGCCCACTTGAAAGAACGATTGCGCAAAGCCATGCTGGCCGCCGGATGCGATGCGCGCAATGCGCGAAGATTCCGGATGAAAGATCGCCGATCCTGTTCCAACGACGGCCGCAGCCAACAGCAGCAAGCTGAATGTTGGCGCCAGCGCCAGCATCAAAATTCCCGCGAGCGTAAAGCACATTCCCACTGCGAGCGCATACGGCATGGGCCGCTTGTCGGTGTAGAGCCCGATCAACGGTTGCAGAAGACTTGCCACCACCTGGTAGGTGAGCGACAGCAGTCCGATCTGGCTGAAGTTCAGATGAAAGGAGCTCTTGAGAATGGGATAGATAGACGGCAGCAGCGACTGCACCATGTCATTGATGAGATGGCAGACGCTGACCGCGGCCAGGATGCGCAAGACGAGACCCGCAGCAGCAGGAGCCGCGCCTTGAAGCGGATCGGGAGCTGTGGATTCGGCCGGAACAGGAGAAGCTGTTGAGGTGTGGGCCATGAATTCGATTTCAATTTATGGTAAACGGCGGGACACACTCGTCGCTCGGGCGGTTGCAGAGTGTGAAATGGTGCGATCGCGAGGCTCAAGAAGGGAACCACACGAGCGACGTTCTCAGCCGGGGGGCGTTTATTGCGGGCCCTTGTCTCCCTTTGAGAATAGCGGGAAGTGGAACGGCTCGGTGTTGGACTTCTTCTGCTTCGAGTTGCCGTTCGGGTCGTCGCGCAATGCTGTGCGCTGCGAATTGACACAGACCCATCCGCCGCGAAGCCGCTCAAACACGTGCGTAAACACGCCCTTCTCGTCCACCTCAGCCGTGTTGATCCGATGGTGCAGCGTGTAGGTACCATTGGCCACGGCAATATCGCCCAGCATGCGCACCGTGATTACCTTTTGCGTAAGCCAGACGGTCTTGTCGTCTCCGGTAATGACAGTGGCCAACTGCTGATTGCGGGTGGTGATGTCGCCGCTGGCGGCCACGTCGACGAACAAGGGCGACAGCACAAGCTCGAGCCCATACTGGTCGCGGCCGTTGATCGCGTTCGACCAGGAATCTTCAATCTTCTGGAACTGACTGATTTCGGGACTTTGCGTTGTTGTAACGCCTGGACCGCTGGTGGCGGAGGCGGCTGCGGAGTGCGGATCCTGGGCCGCTGAAGCGTAGGCCTGCGGATGAGCTATCGAAACAGAGCAGAGGAGAAAAAGAGCAGAAAAACAGGTACTAAAACGACTCATGGGCGAACTGTACTCCCTTTAACTATGATAACGCTGCGGAATCACAGTACTTTGACTGGAAATACACTCGGTGGAAAGCAGCCCTAGATAAGCGTCTGCAGCCGATCCGGTTGATGGAGGGTAACCAGCGAGTCCTCGATTGAGATCCAGCCGTCTTTGCGAAACTGGCCGAGGGTGCGCGTAACAGTTTCGCGCGTGGTGCAGGTCATCGAGGCCATTTCTTCATGCGTCAGCAGCAGGGGGAATCGCGATTCGGCCGCCTCAAGATGCTCGCCAATCTGGTGAGAAAGCTCCAATAAAAGTCTTCCCAGCCGTGCGGCGACCGTTTCCGCGAGGGCAATGCGGCAGGCGTCCTGCAGCGCGAACCGGTATTCCTGGCAGATGCATTGCACGGCGCGCATCTGGGCTTCCTTGTGGCTGCGAAGGAAGTTGAGAAATCTTTCGCGTTCGACAGGGCGCAACTGCGCTGTCGTCAAGGACTCGGCGGAAACCTCGTAAAGCCCATGAGAAAGAACAGCATAGAGCCCCAGCATGGAGCCTGGACCGGCGACCCGCACAATCATTTGCTTTTCTTCGGGCTTACCGGCGATGAGCTTGAGGTAGCCGCTGCAGATGAGGTAAAGGCAACGGGCGTCTTCTCCCTGGTTGAAGAGCGAGGCTTGGGCAGGTAAGGAGATGGTGCTGGTGGCCAATTCGAGGTCGGCCAAGACGGAACTTCCAAGGGAACAGAACCACCCTGGGCGCCGATTTGAGCAGGCTGCGCAGCCGGCCGGAACCTGTCGCGAGATGTGCTTGTGCCGAGTCGGAGATTCGATTGAAGTCATTGAATCCATGATGGTTTTGCCGCCGATCCCGTCTGAAAGCCCTCTGATTGCCGCTGTTAATCTGTCGTATAAGGCTATTTAAATCAAACCGTTAACGCGGGAAAACTCCCCGGGCCCGCGGAAAAAGAAGGCTCTTTTTCAACCCTAGTTTGCGGGAACAGCCGGCGAGATGGATGTGATGGGCCTCACGTCTATGGCGCATGCCTTTTAGAAGCGATGTTGCCTGGAGTGCCATTTAGCTCAGTTTTTCCCTTCAAAGTGCCCCTATAATCGGCACCTGATTCGCGGGGCGGAAAACGTCCGGTGCTGCTTCCGTTCCTGTGCTTAGGTCCCAAATCATTCTTTCCAGGTTGTTTATTCAAGGGCACTGGCGGATGTTGGGCGTATTTGGTGGCCGCTTTCCCTGGGTTTCAACGCAAATCCTGAAAAGGCGGAGCCAAGGTGATGGGCTAGGAGGCGAGGAATGGGTGGAGCCTGGCAGGGCATGTGCACCACAGTGACGGAGAATTACTGGGGAAATCCCTGGATTTATCGGGTGTGATGAACATCACCGCCCCAGCGATGACAAAAAAGTAATCTTCGTGGCATGTAGTGATGCTCCGCACAAGCGCAGCCTCTGCAGCGAAATGGCCCGAAGGCGCAAATGCCAGGATGGCGGCGGAAAACAAAGTCGCCAGTTTCGACAGACGGTCTTCAGAACATGGATTTGAGAGGGAACGCGATGAGAGCAAATAAGGCGGTATTTTTCATGCATAAAGATAGGCCTGTAGCGCGATTGCTAGTAAATGCGGTTCTGGGGAAGAAGCCCGTACTGCGAGCTTGTTTGATGTTGATGCTGGGCGCGAGCCTGCTGTGCGCCAGTGCGATGGGCGCGCCAGCTCCCAAAGGGAAGACGGCCGATACCCAGGCGAAGACAGCCGCCCCTTCAGACTTTGTAGGCGGAGAGACCTGCGCTACCTGCCATGACGAGATCGGCAAGAAATTCGCGGACAACCCCCATACAAAGATGGCCGAGATGCACGGCGGCAACGGGGTTACCTGCGAAAACTGCCACGGAGCCGGCAAGGCGCACGTGGATGGCGGCGGCGACATCACCAAGATCTTCAATCCCGCCAAGCACTCCGTGAAGGAAGTGGACGAGAAGTGCATGAGCTGCCACGCGGGCGCGCATCCGAATTTCGAGCGTTCACCGCACGCCAAGGCGAATGTGGGCTGCACAAGCTGCCACAACATTCACGGCGGAGACACCAAGGACCACCTGCTGACTGCCAGCCAGCCTCAGCTTTGCTACACGTGCCACAACGATGTGAAGCCAGCCTTCTCCATGCCCTTCCACCACAAGGTGAATGAGGGCGCGGTCAAGTGCGGCGATTGCCACGATGTGCATGGAACATTCGGAAACAACAATCTCAAGTCAACTGCCGATCAGAACGCGGTCTGCACCAAATGCCACATGGAGAAGCGTGGACCGTTTATCTACGAGCATGCCGCGGTGAAGGGTGAGGGTTGCCTCTCCTGCCACACGCCGCACGGTTCGCAGAACGCGCGCCTGTTGAATGTACCTTCGATCAACGTGCTCTGCGCCCAGTGCCACAGCATGGTGGGGACGAGCGCGGTTCATAACGCCACCCTCTTGAGCCAATCGAGCGATGTCACTCCTTGCATTGGCTGCCACACGATGGTGCATGGTTCGAATCTCGATCAGTTCTTGAAGCGCTGACGGATTTCAGTCCTCCTGCATCGCTCACGGGCCATGCGGGAGGGCAAATGAGATGCAAACAGGTTCCGATACGAAAACATACGTTACGAAGTGAGGCTTTTATGAATACATTCTTTATGAATCGGCATTTACATGCACGGTCGAACCGCATGCGCCTTCTGGCCGCGGGGATCGCCATCGCGTTGCCGATGGCAACGTGTATCGCCCTGGCCCAGGAGCCGGCGGTGAATCCATCAAAAATGACCACGCCCGGCGGCTACTCCGCACGCCACACAGTCGATGTGGGTGGCCGCGTGGCGAACAAGGTTGGTTCGGGCGCCATGTACGACACCCTGGTCAACCTGCAATCCGGTCCTCGCGTCAGTGGCGAGAGTATCGAATTGCACAAACTTGACTCGAACAAGCACGCACTTGTAGACGAACTGAACGCAACCGGATCAGGTTTTGGCGGCGACCCGTTCAACTTTGCCAAACTCACCGCGAGCAAGGACAAGGTTTACGAGTTCACCGGCAGCTTCCGCCGCAACCGCCAGTACTTTGACTATGACCTGCTGGGCAATTCGATGATCCCCAGGGGCCTCTCGCTTCCCATCGGCCCTTCAACGGCGCCGACCGGCTCGCTTGCCTTTCCGCAGTTGCAGCACTCCGCGGTGATGACCAACTCGGTGCGACGCATGACGGACACCGAACTGACACTGCTTCCGATGTCCGAGGTCACAGTGCACTTTGGATACGCGCAGAACATCATGCAGGGTCCCTCGCTTCAGCCATCGCGCTCGGCGGGCATCTTCAAGTACAGTGCGCTTCTGCAAGAGTTCCAGCGCCACTCGACCGACGAGTACACGGCCAGCATCGACTGGAAGCCGGTCCTTGGCACCAAGCTGACCTACGAGCAGCGCTTCATCCACAACAAGGAAAACAGCTACTTTACCCTCGATCCGAACGGATTTATGGTGCAGGAAGCCAATGGCACGCCGGTCTACCTTGGCAACTGGGATCTATCGAGCAACGGCGCGGCGAATACAGCGACAACCTTTGCGCCGTACAGCACGGCCGCCTGCAACGCCAACAGCATCATTTCTCCCACCACGTTTCTTTATCCCAACCCGAGCGGCGGCAAGCCGATCATCGATCCTTCCTGCGCGGTGGTCACCAGCTACCAGCGGACGAATCCGATACGCTCCACCATGCCGAGCGAGACGATTCTCTTTCAGTCCACCAGCATCAAGAACCTGGTTTTCAACGGCCAGGGAAGCTACAGCTGGGTGAAGATGAACATGCCCAACTACTTCGAAAACGCAACCGGCCTGAACGGAACCGCGGTCCAGGAATATTACTCGGCAACTGGCTCCGCCAAGCGCGAAGTGTACAACGCGAATTTCGGAGTGATCTGGCAACTGTCCGACAAATTCAGCCTTGCCGACCAAATCAGTTTGTCGGCAGCTGGACAGCCAGGCAGTCTGAACGTCGGCGGGTACACCAAGGTGGCTACTGGCACTGCCGCCGGCCAGGAGACCATCAACAACACCGGTCCGTTCACAACCTCCGTGACAAACAGCGCGTTGGTTACGGGACTAGTCTACGGAAACTCGTATACCTACTTCGGCAACGAGCAGCTCGTGAACAACCTGACAGGAAGCTGGATCGCGACGCCGAAGGCGAACTTCTCGTTTACTTATCGCTACGGCAACCGGAACATCGGCGTGAACACGGCCGTCTCAGCGACCAACCCGCGCACGGTGATTGCCATTACCGAGCAGGGCGGAATCCTGAATGCGGCCTATCGTGTGAACAGCAACTGGGACATCAACGGCTCGGTTGAGGCTCTTTACGACGACAACGCCTTCACGGCCATGTCACCGCGCCAGGTGCGCCACTATCGCGTGCACACCAAGTTCCGTCCCATGAGCTGGGCAACCATCTCGGCGGCCTTCAACGACATGGAGCGCCACAACAACACCAACAACTCGGGCGCAGCGCTTCTCTATGGCCCCCTGAATCATGTCGACCACAGCCGCACGGCGAGCATCTCTGGAACGTTCGCCAAGAACGAGCACGTTGCGGTTGACTTCGACTACGCGTACAGCGACGTCTACACGGCCACGAATATCTGCTTCGCCAACATGGACAGCGGATTTCTGACAGGTACGACGAGCCCTTATTTCGCAGGCGCCGCTTCGCTCAGTTCTTCGGGCGCTGTGTTGACCTGCCCAACCAGCGCAACCAACAGCACTCCTACCCAGTGGTATGGCCGCGCGTTCATGGATGCGCCGACGCAGCACGGGACGGTGGGCGTGGTTCTGAACCCCAACGAGAAAATGAACTACGGTGTCGGCTACACGGTCAGCTCGGTTGCCGGCAGCCAGTTCTTTACGGATGCACGCGCAGTGAACGGAAGCCTGGTTTCGACCTACCAGACTCCCTACCTGAACGTGAAC
>Ga0302320_10002143_pt1 | contig 47007 bp, 43 predicted proteins | sample Bog_T0_3_FD_202130 | JGI IMG/M metagenome (GOLD analysis project Ga0302320, IMG submission 202130) | Peat permafrost microbial communities from Stordalen Mire near Abisko, Sweden - Bog_T0_3 | ecosystem: Environmental > Terrestrial > Soil > Wetlands > Peat | place: Sweden: Abisko, Stordalen Mire...
TTTAAACTTCTTGACCGGTTTGCTTGGCCGCTTGAATCTAATTTGTGCAGCAGTTCGTGTTTTGGGGGGGGGTGGGGACACCCGCGCTACATCGTAGGGGCGGTTCGCGAACCGCCCTCAAACTCGTGCCACCCCGATGCATCGGCTGCCCGGGCATGGCCGGAATGGCCATGGTGTGTGCGTGGCACAGCCACTCCTGGCTGTGAAAAGCGGCATGGCCCGTGGCCGCGCAAGGGCAACACACACAGGCAAGAGTGCCTGTGCCACCGGCCATTTCCTGATTCTTACCACTTCTCGCAGACACCGCGTCCATGGCAGAAACCAATTCTTCCCTCCTCGGTTTTGCCAATGGCAAAGGATTTTGAACCCTTCCAGCTTTTCCAGAATGTTCGGGCATGTTTACCCTTCAGATCTCTTTCCCCTTGACCGCGCCGGCCGCCGGGCGTATTACAGGCCATGGCCGTGAAGTGGGCGTGTGAAAGGATGGCATTCGGAAACGGAAGCGCGGGGGATTGGAGCCCATTCGGCAAGACCTGGCGCCCTCGAAAACAGCTGGCGCAAGCTCCCCCGAGGATTGGCGGGACGACCGAACATGGACAAAATAAACCTGCGTAACGTTCGGTCTGTCACCTTCCGTCCTCGCGGGCGCCGGCGCTGTAGCGGCGGTCTCTGACCGCCGCTACAAAAGGCTGGCCTCGCGATGACGCCGGGACATGTCATCCCTTCTATTGACCCCACAGCAACCACTCCAATTTATGTTACAATGTAACTACAATACGGTAACTACGCCCGATGCGCTTTGAATGGGATGAGGTCAAAAACCGCCGCAATCTCAGGAAACACCGAATCAGTTTCGAAAGCGCGCGGCTGGTCTTTTGCGACCCTGACGTCCTGGCGGAGCAGGACCGCGAAGTTGACAATGAGGAGCGATGGCTCGCCGTGGGAGTGCTCGGCGGGTCGGTTACAGTGGTAGTTGCCTACACATTTCGGGAGGAAGGTGACGATGAAGTCATCCGCATTATCTCAGCGCGAAAAGCCAGCCCGCGGGAGAGGCGGGCCTATGCTGAAGGCAACTGGCCGCCTGGCTAGGGAGCTGGAAAACCTTCGGCGAATGAAGGATGAGGAGATCGATTTCAGCGACATTCCGGAGGTCACGGATTGGAGCAAAGCCGTCCGGGGAAAATTTTACCGGCCTCTGAAGCAGTCCCTGACCCTTCGCCTTGACGCCGATGTTCTTGCCTGGTTCAAGGCCCAGGGGAAGGGCTATCAAACCCGAATCAACGCCACTTTGCGCGAGGCCATTGCTTGTCAGATCAGGAATCAGGCGGCAAAGCGTGCGCGGTTGGGAAGCCGCCGGGCTGCGAGTGCCGTTTAGCGCAGGGGTGGAAAAGGTTCCTGGAACCTTTATCCTCTGGAACCTTTATCCTGACGCCAGCCGCGGGTTGCTTAGGGGTCGACGCCAAATGTGAGTACCTTCATGATTCCGCCCTCTACTGGTACATTAGGATTGCTAACCCCAAAGCCATATTCTCCGATCGTCAGCTCGTGATCAGGTGTTATCAAACATGACTCCCCACTGCAGGAGACTGAGCAGGTCAGTCCTGACTTGAGCATAGCGGTCCTCTTGCCATTCTTGACCTCAAATTGAAAAAGTCTGAACTGCCCTGCCTCGGGAGGCCTATTTCCAGCCAGTACAATCGAGTGGAACTGGATCTTATCGTGTTGGTTCACTCTTGCCTCGGCTCGATTGCCAGCTAATGTTGCAGTCTTGCGCGCACCAAAGGCATACCTTGTACCCGCGGCCTCTATGAGCAGGTAAACGCTGGAGCCGTCCAATTTCATAATACTCACACCTGCTAAAGAAAATTCTGGACCACCTCTGACCGCGGAGACTTGTGCATGGTCGCTGGGTGGTGTATCTGAATTTGTGCCTCCGATGACCTCAAAGGCAAATGCACTCGCTTCTCGTCCAGTTGACGCGCTAAACACAACATCCCCATCATGAAGGGAGTCGGGAAGATACAAAGCATACTTTCCTGCTTCCAACGGTGAATCCGGAACCAATTTATACATCCCCGGCTTGCCTTCTACTGGCTCGACGTGCACGAGTATATGGTGGTCTGGCCGCCAAAGGTTAATCGGAATAGTCTCGTTCGGATCCTTTCTGTAAACATTGGAAAAGAATTGCGGGGCAGTATTGATGATGTTGAATTGATAGGCCTTCAGGGTTCGAAGCAGCGACAGGGCGCTCAGCTGAAGTGCGTTCGTCTGCACATCTTGTTGAAAAACTATGATTGTTGGCGTGGGGCTTGCGACTCTGAGCGGCTGTACTTCCTCAGGGAGACCATCCACAGCAAACCCTCTATCTGCAAGGGTCAGACCAAATTTAGTGACTACCTCAATTTCATGCAGTTCGGCCAACCGCTTGTCGTCAACTAGGTAGTACCCATATGAGGAAGGCAAAGGCGAGGAAGGTTGGGTCGCCGGTGTCCTCGTCTCGGCAGATGGAGAACCGGGCGACGGGGGCAACTGCGGATCCATCATCACACGAATCAAATCGTCACTCGCACCCGCCTTTTTTAGACGAATCATATCATCGGCAGAGAGCGAGATCGTTGTCTTGTTTTTTCGTATCTGAGCGATAATTAGATCGTCGCCTAGATGAACTTGTAGCATCGTTATTACATCATCTACCGTCATCTTGGAGGGTGTTTGAGCAAGTGTCCGCTGTGTTTGAGGTGCCAACTGTGGCACGCAAACCACAAGACAAGAAGTGAGCAATAAATTTATCAGTATCCATTTCTTTTGCATCGCAAAGGCTCCCTTCAGCACAATGCCATATGTCCATTCTATGAATGAAGCTGATCACCTTTCTGGTTCCCAGATAGAACCCAGTGCTTACTCTTTGACCTTTTGGATGGGATGAGGATCCAAAATCAGCATGTCTTGCGGCCGTCTTAAATGCGTTTCATCCAGTAGTGTTGGAAAACCACCCGCGAGAGCGATGATTTTCCTTGGTTTATTCTAAGGTTTTCTCCTCGAACGATCTATATCAAACTCGGATTTCCATTTTGGCATCCCGAGCCGCCACAGTATACTCCCCACCGTCTTGTTTGCAACCACAATCTTGCACTCCTGACGCCAGCGGGTCGCGCGGGGAACGGTAGCAAAGCGCGGCGGAGCCGCCGGCTGGCACAGACTCCTGATTTGGGAAGTCTGCGATCCCGTAAGGGCGTTTCGTAAGTGCTTGCCCACAAGTGAGCCGGTCGAACCTTCAGGTTGAAGCACGAACGCTCCTGCGGCCTAAATTTGGCCAACTTGGTTTGTACGGCGCTCCTGCAAGTCGCCTCACTTCCGCGACACTCGTCTAAACCCCCTCAGAAGCGAAAGAGAAGCAAAACAACCGGCGGGTTCCATCGGCCCCGTGTATAATGACGTGCTTCTGGCCTTCATGATGGAAACTCCATTCATAACCCGCCGCCATGCCTTGGCATTTCTGTTCCTGGCGCTGGGCATCCTCTCTGTTTGCGGCAGCATCGTGGCCGCGAATCCGCCCTTGAAACGGTTTCAGTTTTCGCTTCCCCGCATGGGGACGATCTTTAACATTGAGCTGTACGCGGCTTCGAGCGGCCAGGCGTCAAAAGCGGCGGATGCGGCCTTTGACCGCGCCGAGGAGCTCGAACAGATCATGAGCGACTACCGCGCCGACAGCGAATTGATGCGCCTCTCGCGCGAGGGAGTCGCGGCGCCGATGCCGGTGAGCAGCGACCTTTACGATGTGCTGCAAAAATCCCTGTGGATCTCGCAACTTTCCGGCGGCCTGTTTGACGTCAGCGTGGGCCCGCTCAGCGGCGTTTGGCGCGCCGCCCGCAAGAACGGCCGCCTGCCCGATGCGGCCGAAATCGAAAGAGCCAAGGCCCTGGTTGATTACCGCAACATTGAGTTGGACCCCGCCCATCACACCGCATGGCTGAAGCGCGCCGGCATGAGGCTTGACCTGGGCGCCATCGGCAAGGGTTACGCCGCGGACCAGATGCTGGCCGTCCTGCAAGCGCAGGGAATCAAGCAAGCCATGGTGGAGGCGGGGGGAGAAGTTGTGGTGGGCGAACCTCCGCCGGGAAAATCCGGGTGGACGATTGGCGTCGATACCGCCGATTCAGAAACGGCGGGCGCGCCCTGCTCACTGCTGCTGCACAATGCCGCGGTTTCAACCTCTGGCGATGAGCACCAGTACCTGGATGCGAACGGCCATCGCTATTCGCACGTCATTAATCCGAAAACAGGATGGGCGTTGGAAGGGGAGAGCAGCACCACTGTGATCGCCCGGGATTCCACCAGGGCAGACTCCCTGGGCACAACGTTTTCCCTGATGTCCGTGCCGGATGGAATTCGCTTCGCGGAGTCGCTGCCTGGAATCTCAGTCTTATGGGTTCGCCAGGTGGAGGGGAAGTGGAAACACTACACGTCACGCGGATTTCCTGTGGCGTGTGGCGGGCAGATTGCAAAGTGAATGCTGATATAAGGGGAAGGCAAAAGGATAAAGGGTGAAGGGTAAAGGCTAAAGGGTAAGGGGTAAGGGGTAACAAAGAAATTGAACCACCAAGACACAAAGACGCCAGGCAGACTAATAATAAGAAAGGTGATCTTGTGATCAGGACTAGTACAGTGAGTCAGGAGTTCGTTGCTTATTCTAGAACCCCCTCACCCCCGACCCCTCTCCCCCAGAGGGGCGAGGGGAGAGTTGATTTCACTAGCCTCGCCACCTTGGGGGAGAGGGTGGACCGCATCCGGCGCTTTCATCAGCCGGGGCGGGCAGGGGGCCCCACGTTCTGCTGGTCGTGGGGGTGAGGGGGGCGTCCTGAACAATTACTTTCATTGCAAAGTTAGGACTCAGGAAACGAGTGCTTCCTGGTGTCTTGGTGGTGGATTTATTTTTGGCTTGAGCTTCCGTCGAGGTCTCTAAAGGTGCGTCTGTCGAAAAATTTGGTCCTGATTGGGCTTGGGATCATTATCGGAATTGGGGTCGTTTTGTCCGGCAAGGTCGGCGCGGACGCCACCTCTTCGGACAAATATTGCGACCAGTCCTGCCACGCCCATCCGGACGCCACTCAGACCTGGATTCGCTCGCCCCATTACACCACCAAGAGCGGAGTGGTGGTGCATTGCGTCGATTGCCACCTTCCCGCCGGGGGAGCGGAGTATTACACGGAAAAAGTCCGCCTCGGCAGCATCGATATTTACGGCAAGCTCTTCAAGGACCTGACCAAGGTCAACTGGCAATCCATGCAGACGCTCGCTCAGGCGCGCTCGTTTACTTATGACAGCGCCTGCATCCGCTGCCACGCCAATCTTTTCAGCGTCGGACTCTCCCACAAGGGAGTGGACGCCCACCTGCACTACCAACGGTCGAAAGACAAGGTGCGTTGCATCAATTGCCACCTGCATACGGGACATTTCCGCGGCCAGGCCACCGGAGAAGACGTGGACGAGGGCGCCGAGCAGGATCAGAACCTCGACAATTCCTTTCCTTCCGCGCCCCAGGGATTCCAGAACTACACCGAGGTGATTCCGGGCTCGGCGGCGAAGATCCGCATGGTGGCCATTCCCGGCGGCACGTTTGAGATGGGCAGCCCGGAGTCCGAACCCTACCGGCGCGCCGACGAAGGTCCCCTCCACAAGGTGAAAATCAGCCCGTTCTGGATGGAAAGGAATGAGGTAACGTGGCGGGAGTACGAGGCTTACCTGCTGCAGCGGGGGAACACGGGGCGCAATCGTGACGTTGCGTCAGCGGGCAAGACCGACGCCGTGACGGGGCCCAGTCCGCCCTACGGATCGCCTGACCAGGGCTGGGGCCGGGGCTCGCGGCCGGCGATTACCATGACCTTCCACGCCGCCACCATGTATTGCCAGTGGCTCTCCGAGGTGACCGGAAAGAAATACCGGCTCCCCACCGAGGCGGAGTGGGAATACGTAGCGCGCGCGGGCTCCAGCACTGCCTACTTCTTTCCAGGCAGCCCGTCATCATTCACCAACCAGCGGTGGCTGAATCACTTGTTCGGCGTAAAGACCGCCCCGCTTGCGGATTACGCCTGGTACCAGGGAGACAGCGCGGACCAAACCCACCACGGCGGCGCGACCAAACCCAACCCCTGGGGAGTGGTTGACATGCTGGGCAACGTGCGGGAATTCTGCCTGGACTGGTATGATGCAGATGCCTACTCGAACGTGGCGGATGGCGCGACGGACCCCCGAGGTCCCGACTCCGGCAAGGAACACGTGGTGCGCGGCGGCTCATACCATTCCGACGCCGCTGATCTGCGCAGCGCCGCCCGCGACCATACGCGCGAGGAGGATTGGCTGATGACCGATCCCCAATCGCCCAAAAGTATTTGGTGGTATTCGGACGTGACGGATGTAGGATTCCGGGTGGTGAGGGAGAAGTAGGATTTAGGAGTTAGGATCTAGGATTTAGGATTCGGGATTTGCGGACAAGAGACTGAAGTAAGAACTTAGGAGTCAGGAGACGGAATTCGGAATTTGGCGCGAAATGGCGGGACTGAGAAGAGGTCTGCTTTTATTCTGGCTCCAGACTCCTGTCTCCAGACTCCTGTCTCCTGACTCCAGTTTTCCAAATCCCAACTCCTGAATCCTAAATCCTAACTCCTAGATCCTGAATCCTACATCCTGTCTCCTCCCCGAAAGGATTTTTGCTATGCCTAACGAAAAACTTGAACAGGAAAAACAGAATTTAAATCGCCGGACTTTTATTGGAGCGGTGGTCGGTATTGGCGCTGGAGCGGTGCTGGCCAGTTGCCAGAAGGCATTCGTTGACCGGGCTCCGGATGGACCCTTGCTGAAGGCCGGCCTGATCGGTTGCGGCGAGCGCGGCACGGGTGCTGCCCAGCAGTTTCTGAAGGCGGGTTCCCACCTCCAGATCACGGCGCTGGGTGACGTCCTGCCGGACCGCTTGGCGCTGTCCCGCCAAATCCTGGCCAAGAAGTCAAAGCAGGATATCAAAGACGACCACTGCTTTGTGGGCTTTGACGCCTACAAGAAGGTCCTGGAAACCGATGTTGACGTGGTGCTGCTGGCCACGCCTCCGCACTTCCGGCCTGTTCACTTTGATGCCGCGATTGACGCCAAGAAGCACTGCTTCATTGAAAAGCCCGTGGCCGTTGACGCCCCCGGCGTGCGCTCCATCCTGGCGAGCGGCCAGAAAGCCGCGGCCTACAACCTGTGCGTGGTGGCGGGAACCCAGCGGCGGCATCATCGCACCTATAAGGCAACCTATGAGCGCGTCTCCCAAGGCGCCATCGGGCAGATCGTGGGGGCGAGGGCGCGCTGGAACCAGGGGCAGGTGTGGTATGCGCCGAGAAAGAAGAAGTGGTCAGACATGGAAGCCATGCTTCGCGACTGGTGCAACTGGCGCTGGCTTGCCGGCGACCACATCGTGGAACAGCACGTTCATAATCTTGACACCGCACTCTGGTTCACGGGGATGAATCCCACCAAGGCGGTGGGTTCCGGCGGGCGCGTGCAGCGCGTGACGGGCGACCAGTATGACTTCTTCAATGTGCAGTTCAGCTATCCCAACGGCGGAATCCTGGAGAGCATGTGCCGCCAGATCGACGGCTGTGACACGGACATCTCCGAATACGTGGTGGGCAGCAAGGGATATACGAACTGCGAAAACACCATCTTTGACTTTGACGGCAAGATTGTGTGGCGGTACGAGGAGCGCGGGCAGGAACCCGGCCGGACAAAGTCCACGGGCTATGACCTGGAGCATGTGGATTTCGTAACCGCCATCCGCAACAACGAACCCATCAACGAAGCGGAGCATGTTGCCCAATCAACTTTGACCGCCATCATGGGAAGGACCGCCGCCTACACCGGCAAAGTGGTGACGTGGGACGATATGATGGATTCCAATGAACGGCTCGGCCCCACCGATTACGCCATGGGCCCCGTGCCCATGAAGGTGGAAATACCTGTGCCCGGAACCGCCGCAAACGTGGCCTCGCACGCACGAACGTAGGTTCGTGGTTCTGATTCGGAACGTGCAAAAGCATTTCGCGCAGAGACGCCAAGGCGCAGAGGCCGGAAAAATATAAAGCAGGGGCGGTTCGCGAACCGCCCCCGCGGGCCGTTCAGGATTGCGCCGGCTGGTTTTCAGGATGAACCGGGAAGCGAGGTAACCGTCAACTAGCTTCCCGGCATCTATTTGGTACGATCACCCTTCAATTTCTGCAATTGGTCCGAGCTTAAGCTCTTACGCGCCCAATGCCTTACATGAAAAACGTGGACAGCGCCTGTCGAGGGCGTTTTTTGTCGAACAGAATAGTAGACCCTATATCTCCGGTTCAGTTTACCGTAGAGCAGAACACGCACTTCCTGCTCAAGGTCTTCGGATTCATCCGCTACCGGGCAGCGGTTGGGCAGGTCTTCCAGAGTTCGAAGAGCGGTGATGATGCCATTAAACCATTCTTCGGCCTGAGCGAAGCTCCCCCGCTCCCTGATGTATTCTGCGATTCCGTCAAGGTCGGCAAAAGCCCGCGGTGAAATCTCAACGCGAAAAGCCATGCTTTTTACGGAGCTTTTGCTCCGCCTCTTGGAGGGACATTCCTTCGCCGCGTTTCAACTCTTCCATACCTTGACGGATTGCGGCCAGGGTTTCGGCGCGCTCCAACCGGTTGAGCAGCGCCTGATAGCTACGGGCATCCTGCACAATAAGCTCAGCACGGCCATTGACGGTCAGAACCAGGGGGGCCTTCCTCCCTTTGAGCCGTCCAACGTGCGCCTTGAGATTGCGCTGAAACTCTGTGACCGACCGAACTTCGCGAAGGTCAATCATGATGTGCCTCCCTGCTGCAGCATGCTTTAAGCAGATAATTACATGCTACACGCAGGCATGTCAAGGCGGGCTGGCGCAGCGCCGTAGCGGCATTCGCCCCTTCATAAAATCCTCACCATGCTATTCCGACTTTACGAACCGCAGAGGTAGGTGAACGACGGCCGCTTTTGTGCTGCTGTGAAAGAATCCCGGAACGTGCAAGAGCATATCGGGCAGAGAGCGAAAGAACCGTAGGGGCGGTTCGCGAACCGCCCCTACGAGCCGTTCAGGATTGCGCCAGCCACGCCATCCGGTAAATTAAAGCCGAAACCCACCTACGCGTCTCAATAGCTTTCTAGCGCGGGCTTGTGTTACCATTTTCGGTGCGTTATGGTCATTCTCGCGCAACCTTACACCCCTGCTCGGAATGGGTTGCCAGTTTGAGCAAAGCAATGAAATTGAAAGGACGGCTTTTATATGTCAGGCCATTCTAAATGGGCAACCATTAAACACAAGAAGGGCGCCGCGGACGCGAAGCGCGGCAAGATCTTTACCAAGATTATCAAGGAAATCTCCGTAGCAGCCCGTATCAGCGGCGGTGACCCGGATTCCAACCCCCGCCTGCGCACGGCCATTCTGGCCGCCAAGGCGGAGAACATGCCGCAGGATAACATCAAGCGGGCCATTCAGAAGGGCACCGGCGAATTGCCCGGCGTTATCATTGAAGAAGCCATTTACGAGGCCTACGGGCCCGGCGGCGCCGCCATGATTGTGGAAGTCACCACGGACAACAAGAACCGCACGACGGCGGAAATTCGCCACATGTTTTCCAAGCACGGCGGGGCGTTTGGCGCTTCCGTGGCGTGGCTGTTCAGCAAAAAGGGCTATGTGGTGGTGGAAAAAGACAAGGCCGACGAGGAGAAGCTGCTGGAGCTGATCACTGAAGCCGGTGCTGATGACATGGTGGATGACGGCAGCAACTGGGAGATCCTTTCCGCTCCGGACAAATTCCAAAGCGTGGTGGAGCACCTGAAGACGGCGGCGATTCCCACGGCGGCGGCGGAAGTTACCATGGTGCCGCAGAACTACGTAAAGCTGGCCGGCAAGCAGGCGGACCAGATGCTGCGGCTGATGGATGAGTTGGAAGACCACGAAGACGTTTCGCACGTTTACGCCAACTTTGACATCGAAGAATCGGAATTGCAGGCGCTCACGCAGGAAAAGTAACAAGCCGCGTGCATCGCCCCTGGTTGAGGCTGGGGGGCGTGCGCCACTGCGGGGGTGTTGGATACGGCTGGGGGATTCCCTGCGCTTGGGGGCATCCTCCTTCCCAGGTGGACAACCGCTCCCGCCCAAGAGCCTGCCGTGCAATAAGGTTTGGCCCCCTTCTCGAAATTCTTGAAAATCACTCCGGGAGGTAGTTTCGCCATTCCGCCGCGCACCCTGGTTCTTCGACTTTTCTTCTTTGGCCTGGCGACAGTATTCGTGGCGCTCCTGCCCGGAGTCCCTGCATTTTCAGCCCAGATGGCCCCTGCCTCACTGACCTTCACCAAGACTCTAAAAGGCAGTTCCCCGGAGTACCTGTCGCTCAGCATCGATGCCAACGGAACGGGTACTTATGACTCGCATAAATTGGATGACCCCTCCGCGCCGCGGCCTATCCAAATTTCTGCCGGCACCACCACGCAAATCTTCTCCCTTGTTCAGTCGCTGAATTACCTTCGTTCCCTCAGTCTTGACAGCCGCCACAAAGTGGCCAACATGGGGCTGAAAACCCTCACCTACCAGAACAGCCATGAGACCAACCGGGTGCAATTTAATTACACGGAGGATCGCACTGCCCAACAATTGACGGATATCCTGGAGAAGATCAGCAACGTTGAGGAGCGAATCGCCATTCTGGAATACGCCATGAAGTATGACCATCTGAGCCTGCCGCAATATTTGCAACAGGTCCAGGAAGGCATGAACAACCACTACTTTGTGGAAACGGAACTGATGGTCCCCACGCTGGAGAAGATCTCGAGCGACCCCCACTATTTACACCTCGCCCAATCCCTTGCCCGGCAGATTGAACTCCAGATTCAGCAGAACAGGTAGAAACTTTCGGGCTGTCGGTATCGTCTATGTGAGTGTAGGATAGGGGGTATGAAGCCGTCCTGTAAGTGGCAAGGAGGTGGCCAATGAATCCCCGTAGACGTCTCTGCTTGAAGATCCCCGCCCTCGGAATTATGGCGCTGCTCATGGCAATGCCGGTTTGGTCGCAAGGCTATTCCCATTCCCGCGTCGTCCGCCTGAGCTTCGTGGAAGGCAATGTGAATGTCCAGCGCCCCGATGTGCAGGGCTGGGGGGAAGCGCCGGCGAACACTCCTCTTGAACAGGGGTTCAAGCTTTCCACCGGCGCCAACAGCTTTGCGGAAATACAGTTTGAAAACGGGGGCGCCATCCGCCTGGGTGAACAGTCGCTGATCGACTTTACCGAACTGGCGCTGGATGCAAGCGGCGCCAGGATCAACCACGTTGACCTCCGCCAGGGGTACGCCACATTCCACCCGCTGCCGTCCCGCCAGGGGGAATCCCTGCAGGTGGGGACGCCGTTCGGCAGGCTCACCGCCCAGGGCGGCGCGGAATTTCGCGTGGATTTGGACCAGGGCATGGAGCGCGTGGAAGTGATCAATGGCTCCGTGGATGAACAGAGCAACATGGGCTCCCAGACGGTGGCGAAGGATTCCGTGCTGGTGCTGCAACCGGGCGCTGCCCAGCCCACTGAGATTACCCAGGGCATTACGCCGGATGATTGGGATCAATGGGTGGCAAATCGCGAGGCCAATGTGAATATGCCGGGCCAGGGTCCCTCTGCCGGCAACTACGCCGATGATACGGATGGAACTCCTTACGGCTGGGCTGACCTGGCACAGAATGGTAATTGGACTGACGTGCAAGGCGAGGGCTACGGCTGGATTCCCAATGCGTCCGTTGGCTGGTCGCCATACTCTTCGGGCGAGTGGTGCTGGTACCCCGGCATGGGCTTCACCTGGATCGCCTCTGAACCGTGGGGCTGGCTTCCCTACCATTACGGCGGATGGGATTTCGTCCCAGGAACGGGCTGGGTGTGGTTCCCGGGCAGTCTCCGAACGTGGTCGCCCGGTCAGGTCACATGGTATCAAGGCCCCAATTGGGTTGGTTGGGTTCCCAGCCGGCACCAGAAACGGGCAGACACCCCCTGCGGGAATAACTGCGGCGGCGGAGTGGTGAGTGCGGAGACCTTCCACCAGGGAGGGCTGCTGACGCCGAATCGCATGCTGAGAATCAATCCCACCACGGGAACCCCGGTGAATACGCCGGGAGTCAATCCTTCCACCACGACCATGCTGCCCGGAGCGGCAACGGCGCTTCCCGCCTCGCAGATGCAGGGCTGGCAGCAGGGCAGTTACGCGCAGCCTCAAGTTGGGACGGGGATTGGGGGCGGCGTAAACAATTCGCTGGGATCGCAGCGCGGGAACGCGTCAAATCCCAATTCCAGCATCATCTATGATCCGCAGCAGGGCAGCTATATCAACGGTCATCAAGTGACCAGGCCGATTGTGCAGCCGGCCTTTCCCACTTCGCCGGCAGGAGTAAATACGAATACTCCAGCGGGTACGAATCCTGGATGGACACAACCGGTGCCTGTTGGCGGCGGTCAGCAAAGTGCAAGCCCCGGGCAAGGCCAGGGAGTTGTGCAATCGTACCCTGGCGTCTATTCATCACCCCGACCAACGCCTTCGGCGCCCAGCAGCGGTTCCACTGGAAGTCAACCAGCGGCCGGCCAGCAAGGAACAAGCCATGGTGGAGGGTGGTCGTCGGGGGGAAGTCACTCAAGTGCCGCCCCAAGCGGAGGCGGTGGGCACAGCGGGCCTTCAGGCGGCGGGTCGTCCGGTGGCGGCGGGCACCACTAATCGAAATTCCAGATCAGGAAATCACCATGCCCGCGTAACCCACCACGGCGCTGAAGTCGCCGCTGGTGTCAGCGGAGGTGGCATAGCGCACCAGCTCCGCGTGTGATGCTCCCAGGTCTTTGACGGCCGTCAGCATGGCGACGGTTGGGCCGTAGCCGCACATGGATATATCCTCTTCCCGAACAACTTCATAAAGACCGGCGGGGTCGAGGGCCAGAATCTTGTCAATGGCTTTGTGGTCCTTGATGCGCGTCACGTCATCAGGCTCATAGTGATTCATGTCACTGGACGCCATGATCATCACCGGGGTTGCCGAACTTTTCAGCGCCTGGGCCATGCCATGCCCCAGCGCCTCCAATGAGGCGTAACGGCTGACCCCGATGGCGATGGGGACAAAGGTGAAATCTCCCACGCTGCGCTGCAAGAATGGTAGCTCAACCTCGATGGCGTGCTCGCTTTCGTGCGCCTTGGAGTCTTCCTCAAGCAGGCGGCACGAATGTTGCAGGCTCGCGGCCAATGCAGTGTCAATGCGCACTGATCCGAGCGGAGTCTGCCATTCGCCTTGCGACATCATGGCCAGCGCGGCGCCGCGTCCAGTGTGATTGGGGCAGAGGATGATGTAAGTGGCGCGTGCGGGCAGCCGCTGAAATACCGCTCCCGCCACCTTGCCGGAATAGATGTAGCCAGCGTGCGGAACCATGCAGCCCATGGCTGTTTGCGTCTTCTCCGGGGCGGAGGAATCCGCCGCCAGATATTGGTCAAGCTGCTGGGTAAGAACTTCAGGCTTGCCGGGATAGAAGCGCCCGGCAACGGCAGGGCGTCGAACCGCAGGCGTGTGCATGGGTGAATCCTATGCTGAGCGCATTGCGGTGTCAAGCGGAGGGCAAGGCGACGCAGGTAGGTGCCGCTTGTGAGCCCTAGCCGCGAATGCCGATCTCCTGCATCAGCTTGTCCGTTTCGCGATAGGCCTCCGTGACCCACTCGATAATCTTTGCGGGATCGGGTGAAAATTCCAGCTCGATGCTAATGACGCCGCCAAATCCAACTTCCTTCAGTTGCGCCAGGTAGGGGCGGAAATCCACCACTCCGCGCCCGGGCGGCAAATCGCCGTGCTTCTTCCCATCGCAATCGGAAAAATGCACGTGGGCGATGCGCCCCTGCAAGTTCGGAATCTCTTCCGCCGGCGTGTGGGCCAGCGCCAGGTGGGAGATGTCAAGATTCGCCCGCACGGCGGGGTGGTGGACATCGTCGAGGAATGTCACCATCCTCCCGAGCGTATTCACGATGGAAAGCTGGAAAGGCTCAAGCTCAATGGCGATTTCGATGCCCAGCCCACGGGCGTACTCGCCCAACTCCGCCACGCCTTCAACGGCCCACTTCCACTGTTCGCGGGGCGGAATCACTTCCTGCTGCCAGATGTATTCTCCCAGCACGAGCAGGAGGTTCTTCGCCTCGAGTTCGTAGACAAATTCGAGATGCTTTTTGGCGCGTTCCACATGGAAGCGGCGGACCGCAGCACTGAAATCCGCAATCCCCAGGGCGCAGCAACAGACGCTGATGACTGGCAGCCCAACCTCGCGGCAAGTGTCCTTGATGAGCTTGCGCTCACGGATAGCAATCTCCAGGGGATCCGCGGAAATATCGATGGTGTCAAACCCAATCTCTCTGGTTTTATGAATGCCTTCGGCGGTGCCCACAGGGGAACCCAGCCAGGCGGAATTGATGAGTCCAAGCTTCATGCGTGTTCCTCCGTGATTTCCGCGGGTCGAACCGGGCGGTGCTGATCGAGCGAGCGGTAGCATGCGTGCACCAGCGCCAGAGTGTTGAGGTTATCCCGACCGCTGAGGACGGACTCGCGGCCCTCTTCCAGGCTGCAAAGAAGTTCCCCCATTGTGCCCTCAAAGGCATCGGGAAACCAGGCCTGCGGCCAGGTGGGTTCGAACCAATAGCCGGGCTGTTGGGCAGTGGTAAAACGGATGGTGCTGGGAACGCGGGCGGGATAGCCCGGCCAACCGATGGTGCCTTGCGCCATGCCCGCGGTTCCCTCAACGCGCCATTTGATGGAGATGTCGGATGCGCCACCCTCACGCGCCGGGCCTGTCCACGTATCGTCCCAGGCGGCGGCGCGCAGGCCTTTCGCGTATTCGAGGATGTAAAGCACAATGCCGTCGCGATGAGCAAAATCCAGCCGCGGGTCTTTGCATGTGCTGGCATAGACAAACTCAGGGTCGCCAAAAAGATAGCGGAAGGAATCCAGGTGATGGATGCTCATGAAAGCCAGTGTCACCTGGCCGTAATCCTTCGCCCAGGGTTGCCAATGGGGGATGGCGCGCATATCCACAGTGGCCAGAACGGGATCACCCAGGTATCCGCGTCGCAGCACCGTCTTCAGGGCGCGGATGGAATGGTCATAGCGCATGTTCTGATTCACGCAGAGTTTTACGCCGGCTCTTTCGCATGCCGCAACCATATCCTGGGCTTCCCGGTAATTCATCGCCATCGGTTTCTGCGCCAGGATTCCGCGGATGTGCTTGTGCTCGAGCGCTGCATGCACAATGGCCGGTTGCGCGTCAGGCGGAACGGCGACGTCAAGAACTTCAATCCGGTCGTCCACCAAAAGCTCCTGCCAGGTGTCATAAACCTTGGGAACACCTCGCAGTTGAGCGGCCGCGCGCGCCTGGTCAGCGTCCCGGGCGGAAATTGCCACCACATTGAAACCCGCATTCCTGTACGCAACAAGATGGATGTCGCGCATGATGAAGCCCGCCCCGATGGCGCCAATCCGATAGTCCTTCTTGCGGGGCAGAAGGGGCAGGTGTTCCAAATTCAGGTCAATGTCCATACCGTCGACTCCGTGGGTCGAGGCTGCGAGGTTGCCGGGCGCGTAGCTTCGTCGAGACTTCGGGCCAGTGATTCTACGCCCGAAAAGGAGGAAAAGCACCGCCTTCCTTTTTCAATACAAGGCTCAGGTCAATGGAGGCGCGGACATCATTCAATTCACGAGCCTTTTGATATACTCTTCTCTTCCGGGCCAAACACCATCCCCTCTGGAGGATCCGATGAAATTCAAGCTGGGCGTGAGTCTGTATCACCTGTTGATGCTTTTTGTTTTCACTACCTTATTCGGCAGTGCAGTGATTGCGGCTCCGCCTGCGGACTCCCAAGGCGCGAAGAGCGACGCCGTGACGTTTGTTCACTGCGGCACACTGATTGATGAAGTTTCAGATGCGCCGCGGCAGAACGTGCTGGTGGAAATTGCGGGAGGCAAGTTTCGCTCCGTCTCGAATTACACCGCGGGATTTTCCAAGCCGACTGGCGCAGGTTTCATCGACCTGGGAGCGGAAACCTGCATTCCCGGTCTCATGGATTCGCATACGCACATTCTTTTGCAGGGTGACCAGAAGCCCGGGCAGTACGATGAGCAGATTTTGAAGTGGTCGCTTCCTTACCGCACCATCCTGGGCACAAGGTCGGCGCGCCGGGCTCTGGACTATGGATTCACCACCATCCGTGATGTCGAAACGGAAGGCACCTACTATGCGGACGTTTCCGTTCGCGACGCCATCAAGCAAGGCGTGATTCCCGGCCCGCGCATGGTGGTGGTGACGCGCGCGCTCAACGTCACCGGGGCTTACGCCATCGAAGGGTATGATCCCGCCCTGACCTTCCCGCACGGGGTCCAGGTGGTGGATGGGCCGGTGGAATGCCGCAAAGCCGTGCGCGAGCAGATTGCCAATGGAGCCGACTGGATCAAGGTTTACGCGGACCAGCGTGTTTACGTGGAGAAAGGCGTGGTGCACGGCATCCCCACTTTCACGCCGGAAGAGTTCCACGCCATTGTGGATGAGGCACACCGCGAAAATCACAAAGTGGCTGCGCATGCCATGGGCGTTGAAGGCGTGCACAATGCGGTGGAGGCGGGCGTTGATTCCATTGAGCACGGTGCTTACATTGCTGATGACGACCTGAAGGCCATGGTGGCGCGCGGAATCTGGTATGTGCCGACACTCTACATTTTCGTTTACGCTGATGAAATCCATCAGGCTGGCGGCTTCCCGGGTTGGGAAGGTGGCGTGGACATTCACGCGGAGACGTTCCGGCGTGCGCTGAAAGCGGGAGTAAAGATTGCCTTTGGTACAGACGTGGGCGGCTTCGAATGGACCATCAATCCTACGAACGAATTTCCACTAATGGTGCAGTACGGCATGACGCCTGCCCAGGCGCTGCACGCGGCAACGGTGTCCGGCGCGGAACTGGTGGATATGAAGGACCAGATTGGGTCGGTGGAGCCCGGCAAGTTTGCGGATCTCGACGCGGTCTCAGGCAATCCCTTGAGCGATATCAAGGTTCTTGAAAACGTGAACTTCGTTATGAAAGAAGGCGTGGTTTACAAACAGCCGGACAAACATTGACGGCCAGACGGCGCACAGAGACTTTTTATTGCGTCCTGCGGCGCGTGGGGGCCCTGGTTGCGACCGGGCGCAGGTCGGTTTGGGTTTCGATGACGGACTTCAGGTTTTTCAGATAGAAGGCCCAAAAATTCACAGCCTTGTCGAGGGCGTCGTTGGAGGCATACCCCTGGAGTTCCTCTTCAACCATGGTGCGCCCGCCTTGCGGAGAAACTTTGAAGCGCACCTGGGTTTCTGAGGCATCGCTGGGATGCCTCCAAGTCAATGCCAGCGTGTTGCCGGGCGTGAATTCCGTCACCACACCATCCACGGATTCCTGTGACTTCCAGCGGAGGTGGTACTTTCCCCCAAACTGCGGCTCAAGGATGGCCTGATCGGACAGCCAGGTGGGCAGCTTTGTCTGATCGGAAAGATCGCTGAAAACGGTTGCCGCGTCGCTGGCAACGTAGACTTGCAAGGTTGCGGAGCGCATTACGGTCACGGTTCCATTATCCGCCACCGCATGATGGGTGCGCTGCTGCGCTGCGGCGTTGGTCCACGCGCCAAGCAGTAAAATCGGGATAAACAATTTCGACTTCATTGGCGGGCCTCAGTTTCCATGTGGGAATGACTCGGGAGCGATTGTAAAGCAAACCTCCACCCAGTGCAACGCGCAATGCTGGCTCGTATTGTAGACCGCAGCTTGGGATGAAGGGCGGAGCGGCGTATAATCACCAGCCGGTTGAAAGGAGAAGCGATGGATCGACCAACCGCGTGGGAACTTCTTTGCGAGTACACCAAAAATGAGAGTCTGCGCAAGCACGCACTGGCGGTGGAAGCCTGCGTTCGCGCCTATGCCCGGAAGTTTGGCGAAGATGAAGAGACGTGGGGCGTGACCGGATTGATCCATGATTTCGATTACGAGGTCTATCCCAACGCACCTGACCATCCAATGAAGGGGAGCAAGATTCTGAAGGAAAAAGGCGTCTCGGAAGAGATCCGCCGCGCCATTCTGGGCCATGCCAATTACAGCGGCGTCCCGCGCGATACGCTTCTTGCCCGCGTGCTTTTTGCCTGCGATGAAGTGGCGGGATTCATAACCGCCTGTTCCCTAGTCCGGCCAGACCGGATCGTTAGCCTGGAAGCAAAATCGGTGAAGAAGCGGATGAAGGATAAGGCTTTCGCCCGCTCCGTGAGCCGCGAAGACATTCTCAAAGGTGCGGAGGAGCTGGGCGTCCCGCTGGAAGAGCACATCAGCTTCTGCATCGCCGCCATGCGCGAGATTGCAAATCAACTGGGCCTTGAGCCTGCCAGCGGTGCTCCGAACAATCTGCCAGCGGGATAGTCGCCGGCCAATTTCATTGCCCAGTATCAAATCACCACCGACTCCTGATACTCGCCAAACACGCGTCGGAGGGCGTCGGAGATCTCTCCCACAGTTGCGTAGGCCTTGACGGCATCGAGAATGGCGGGCAGCAAGTTGCGGTCAGTACGAGCGGTCTCTTCCACAGCCTGCAGGGTTGATTGCACACGCGCGGCGTCCCGGCGGGCGCGAAGGCTCTTCAGCCGTTCCACTTGTGTCCGTTCGATTTCGGGATCGATGCGCAGCAGGGGCGGCGAAGAGCGCGTCTGGTCCACATACTGGTTCACGCCCACCACCACGCGGTCCCCCCGCTCAATGGCTTGCTGATATTCATACGCGGATTGTTGAATCTCGCGCTGGGGGAAGCCTGATTCGATGGCATGGACCATTCCGCCCATTGCATCGATTCTCTCCAGGTATTCCCGCGCCTTTGCCTCAATCTCATCGGTGAGTTTTTCAACTACATAGGAGCCTGCCAGCGGATCAATCGTGTTGGCCACGCCGCTTTCCGTGGCCAGAATCTGTTGCGTGCGCAGGGCCAGCAACGCTGAGGCTTCCGTGGGCAATGCCAGTGCCTCGTCACGAGAGTTGGTGTGCAGGGATTGCGTTCCGCCCAGCACGGCAGCAAGTGCCTGTAGCGTGACGCGCACAATATTCACATTGGGCTGTTGTGCCGTTAGCGTGGAACCCGCGGTTTGCGTATGGAAGCGGAACATCCAGGAGCGCGGATCCTGAGCCTTGAACCGCTCCCGCATGATGCGCGCCCACAGCCTCCGCGCGGCGCGAAACTTGCTGACCTCTTCCAGCAGGTCGTTGTGCGCGTTTAGAAAGAAGGAGAGGCGCGGCGCGAATTCATCCACCTCGAGACCCCGCTGCACCGCCGCTTCCACATAAGCAATGGCATTTGCCAGCGTGAACGCCACCTCCTGCACGGCGGTGGAACCCGCTTCGCGAATGTGATACCCGCTGATGGAGATGGTGTTCCACTCCGGAGCGTATTCGCGGCAGAAGGCGAAGATATCCGTCACAATGCGCAGCGCCGGGGCGAGCGGATAGATGTAGGTTCCGCGCGCAATGTATTCTTTCAGAATGTCGTTCTGGACTGTTCCTGATAGTCGTTTTAAGTCGGCGCCCTGCTTCTCCGCCACGGCGAAATAGAGCGCCAGCAGGATCGCCCCCGTGGCGTTAATCGTCATGGAGGAGGAGACGCGCTCAAGGGGAATCTCCGCGAAGAGCATCTCCATGTCTTCGAGTGAATCGATGGCCACGCCCACGCGGCCCACTTCACCACTGGCCAGGGGATGATCGGAATCCAGGCCAATCTGAGTCGGGAGGTCGAACGCCACGGAAAGGCCGGTTTGTCCCTGCGAAAGCAGATAGCGGTATCGCTCATTCGATTCGCGTGCGGAACCGAAACCCGCATACTGGCGCATGGTCCAAAGGCGGCTGCGGTAAAGCGAGGGGTAGACACCACGCGTGTAGAGGAATTCACCCGGATAGCCGGATTGAGCTTCGTACTCCCAGCCTTCAAGGTCTTGAGGTGTGTAGAAGCGCTTGAGCTCCAACCCGGAGCCCGTGGTGAATTTCGGTTTGAGTTCCTTGCCCTGGTGTGCCGCCATAGGACTACAGAATAACGCTTCTCTGTGAAACTCGCATTGCCGTTTGCCGCGAAGTCAGCGCACGCTTCGTGCCTTGGCAAACGAATAGAGGCAGAGGATCGACAGGAATACGGTGAACCCGCCGATCAAATAGACGTAAATCATTTTGTGGTCCGGAGTCGCCTGGCATTCCTGCCACTCTACAAATGTCTGAAATGCTCCGGCAAGCGTCAAGAACATGAAGATCAGGGCGATGAGCAGGTGAAACAGCCGCTTGAGATTTAAAAACCAGTTATTAAACAGACCCCCGATTCGACTCAAATCCCTTCCTCCCCGCCCGCGCTCTTCTGCTTCCCGGTACGATATCGTAAGGAGAATCCGCAGCCCAGTCAAATGGCAGAAGCGCCCTCAAACCCGGATTCGGAGCCTCCCCACCCGCCACCAGGGGACTTGTTGCAGCTAAATTGGCTTTCATTTCATGCAGCTACGCGTTGTTACAGGCTTTCACCTTGACGTTGACCAACGGCAACCCTAGAATTGAATTTACCGGTCGGCCTCGACCTTGCAGGTGAGCATTGGAACTAGACGACAATTTCAAACGCCTGATCAAAGAATTGGGCGACGCGATCAACGAATCCCTCTCAGAATCTGAGCGGATCTCTGAAGTTATGTCGCGCATTCGCAGCGCCGGCTACGACCTCTTTCTCGTTTTGGAAGTCACCATCGGTTTTAACAAACGTGGTGAAGTCAACGTGGTGCATCGCCAGAAAATCAACGCTGATGCCCAGGATGATCCTGAGTTCCACCTGACCACGCAAGACACCCAATTCCTTCGTGCTTTGAAGATCATTGTAGATGAAGACCTTGAGTCCTGATCAATTCCTGAAAACCCTCTGAGAACGGAAATCTGCCGGGGCGTCCGCATGCTCTTTGTGAAGTTGAACCACCTCGCCTTTTCATCATGAATCAGTTACCTTAGAAAATCGCCGGCCGGGCGCAGGCCCAAGCCGAAGGACTGGAAACCATCTTCATGGACGTTCTGCAAAACCTCTTTGAACGGCATTTCGACACGCCCCCGGGGCGCGTGCAGCCGCTGCAGGGCCAGCTTGGAGGTTCGGGCCGCAAAATCATCCGGTTGCACGGCGGCGAATCCCGCGCCATTGGCATTTTGTATAACGGGCACGAAGAGAACATCGCGTTTCTTGCATTCTCCCGGCATTTTCGACGGCATGGTCTGCCGGTGCCGGAAATTTACGCAGAGGATTTGAGCCAGGGCGCTTACCTGGAAGAGGACCTTGGCGATACCACCCTCTTTGAGTTTCTCTCCGCCCACCGCAACGGTCAGAACATTGCTCCCGAGGCTGTTGGGGCCTACCGCCGGGTGGTGGAGGTGCTGCCGCGCTTTCAGGTGGAAGCCGGGCGCGATTTGAATTACAAGGTCTGCTATCCGCGCGCGAGTTTCGACCGCCAGTCCATCGCCTGGGACTTGAACTACTTCAAATACTACTTCCTGCGCCTGGCGGGAATACCCTTCAATGAGCAGGCGCTGGAAGATGACTTTGCCCGGCTTACAAAGTTCCTGCTGAGCGCGGACCGCACCACCTTTCTCTACCGGGATTTTCAATCGCGCAATGTCATGTGGCGCGACGGGCGCCCTTATTTTTTGGATTACCAGGGTGGCCGCCGCGGTGCGCTGCAATACGACATTGCCTCGCTCCTGTACGATGGCAAGGCCGATCTGCCGCCCGAATTACGCCAGCAATTGCTGGATCACTATCTGGATACGCTTGCCGGTTTCATTCCCCTCCACCGCGAAGCGTTCATGGAGCATTACTATGGCTATGTCTACGTGCGCATCATGCAGGCGCTCGGCGCGTATGGATTTCGCGGCTTCTACGAGCGCAAGGCCCACTTTCTTCAGAGCGTGCCGTATGCGATGAAGAACCTGCGCTGGCTGCTGCACCACGTGGAACTGCCGATCGCACTGCCGGCGCTGACGGACGCCTTTAAGAGCATGCTGGGCTCGGCGAAATTACAGGCCGTGGCTTCCAACTCGGAAAATCTCACCGTCCGCATCTCCAGCTTTTCCTTTCACCAGAGCCCGCCACAGGATGAAAGCGGCAATGGCGGCGGTTTTGTGTTCGATGCCCGCAGCCTGCCCAATCCCGGCAGGGAAGAGCAATTTAAGCCGCTTACCGGCAAAGACGCGCCGGTAGGCGACTTCCTGGAACAACAGGAGAGCGTGCAGCACTACCTGGCGAACGTCATTGCGCTGGTGGACTCAAGTGTTGCCACTTATCAGCGCCGCGGATTCAAGAACCTAATGGTCTCATTCGGTTGCACGGGCGGCCAGCACCGCTCCGTCTATCTGGCTGAGCAAGTGGCAAAGCACCTGCGCGAACGGGCCGGCGTGGACGTGGCGCTGCACCATCTGGAGATGGAGAAACTGGGCAAATGAAGGCCATGATCCTGGCTGCCGGGCTCGGCACGCGCTTGCGGCCACTCACTGATGAACGCCCCAAGGCGCTGGTGGAAGTCGCCGGCCGCACGCTGCTGGAGATTACGCTTGCCCGCCTTCGCGCCATTGGAATTCGCGAAGTCATCATCAATGTCCACTACCTTGCCGGCATGGTCCTGGAGTACCTGAAGGCGAACCATAACTTCGGCATGCGCCTTGAGATTTCACAGGAAGAGGTTCTGCTTGATACCGGTGGCGGGCTGAAAAAAGCCGCGTGGTTCTTCCTCAATGATTCCAATCACCCGAACGAGCCGTTCATCTTGCACAATGTCGATGTGGTCAGCACGATCGACCTCGCCCGCATGGTGCAATTTCATACTGAAAATCAGGCGCTTGCCACGCTGGCGGTGAAGGACCGGCCGACTCAGCGATATCTCCTGTTTGACGATCAGAATCAGCTTTGCGGCCGCCAAAACGGGCGCGATCAGGCGCCGGAATCTGTGCGTTCAGCATCCCCAGCGCAGGCGCTGGCCTTTTCCGGTATTCACGTCATATCGCCGCGACTCCTGGCGATGATGACGGAGGATGGCGCGTTCCCCATCATCGCCACCTACCTTCGTCTTGCCGCCCGACAGGAGAAAATCCTCCCCTTTCGCGCCGATGAATACTATTGGCGCGACCTCGGCAAGCCGGAAGATCTGCGGCAAGCTGAGATTGATTCGAAACAAGCGGCCTTTCTCCCTTCACCCCTTGCCTGATACCGCCCATGCCGCACCAATCGCAGGCGCCATCACTTCCCGGGCATGAAATTATCCAATGCCGTCACCTTCGCTCCTGTGGCGTCGGCGGCAACCTGATAGGGAACTTTGGCCTTGCGCAGATCGTTACCGAACAGGCAGATATCGCCGCTCTTCTGCCCGCTGATTCTTAGAAACACCCCAGTTCCCTCTGCTGCCCTGGAGTCGCGAATCATGGCGTCAGAGACGTTGTCAAAAGCGATGGCCGGGAAGCCATTGCCAGGCCACGCCTGCCTGCCCGTGAAGCCATCCAGCTCAACTCCCTGAACATTTTCCAAATCCAGCGCGCTCTGCCACTTGTCGAGCGCGGGCTTTTCCCACTCGACCTCAATCCCCTTCAGCTTCAGGTTTGTCGCGTTGGTGATCCTCATGGCATGGACAGTGAAATCGTAGGGGGCCGTGGGATCCGTGGTGAGAATCAGTTTGATATTTTCAAGCGTGAGCCCGTCAATGGGGCTTTCAGGGTGGCCATCGATATTGGACGGCCCTGTACAGTGCGCGATGACGTTGCGGATGGCGATGTTGCGAATGACGCCCGGAATGGGCTCACCTTTTGCCGCGGTTCCCGCCCATTCACTGCGGCGCTTCATGATGAAGCTGATGGCTCCGCCCTGCAGGTGATACCACTCGAAGCGGCGGAGATTGATGGTGACGTTGGAGATCTGAACGTCGCTCACATAGCCACCGTCGGTGACGCAGATCACGATGCCCTGGCTGCTGTCGGTGATCACGCAGTTGTCAATCACCACGTTCCGGACCCCTTTTTCATTGCCCTCGCTGCACTTGATGCCGTTGGCGGAGGAGGAGAGCCGGCAGTTGGTGACGGTGATGTTCTCGCACGGACGCGCCGGTCCCCAGGTGCTGATGGAGACAAAGATGATGCAGTCGTCGCCGGTCTCAATGGAGCTGTTGGCGATGCGCACGTCCTTGCAGCCATCCATGTCAATGCCGTCGCACCAGATTGCCTCTTCCAGGCTGGTGTGGATGTAGACGCCATCCACCACCACGCGCTCGCAGGCATGCAGCAGGAATGTCCAGCTTTGCGAATGGATGAATGCAAGGCCGGTGATGCGCACGTCCTTGCAGTTTCCCAGGTAGACCAGGTGGGGATAGACTTTGCGCGTGGGGTAGCCTTCCGGAAAGGTGCGCAGCAGCGACTTGCCCGTGGACCTCATCGCGTCCTTCGCGGCGCGGATAAAGACGTCGTCGATGTCATCCGGAAGACGGATGAACTTGGCCTGGCCGTCCACCGTGCCACGCCCCTCAATCGTGACGTTCTCAAGGCCTTCGCCATAGAACACGGCAGATTGAAAGGGTGTGGGCGCCTCGGCGAAATCCCTGGGGTCATCGGAACCATAAAGCGTCGCGCCGGCCTCAACGTAGAAGCGGATGTGGCTGCGCAGCTTCAGCATTCCCGACGTGTATTCACCGGGGGGAACGTAAACTTCCCCGCCACCGGCAGCGGCACAGGCGTCAATTGCCTTCTGAATCGCCGGGCGCGCATCGTCGGCCTTCATGCCCGTGGCCCCGTAATCCTTCACGTTAAAGATGGCGATGCCTGAGGCAAACAGCTTTGAGCTCCAGCAAGAAATCACGAGAAGAAGAGCAGCAAGAAAGAAACTGCGCACCACTGATCGGCTCATATTAGTTCTCCCGCGCGGGTAGATTTGCAAACAATCTTCCATCAGCCGGCACGAGCATACTGATGCTGGGGGGAGAGTTCAAGGTGAAACTTGCCGCAGCGGGGGAGCAGATCATGCGGGCAGGAAGCGCCAAACAACGCTCCATGCCTTTTCTGAATCGCGGCCGCGCTTGTCTGGTTATTCCTTTTTTTCATCAATATCGCGAGAGACTTCGCCTCCGTTGCTGCGGAGTTTGGGATCTTACGTTAAGAATCCACCCGGCAAAATCTGCAAGGAGGGGATGGATGGAGTTAGATGGGGAAGAGACGCAGATTTCTCGGACATGCAGGCACCCCCGGGTCCGGAGCAACCCCGCCATTACATTGACTTACGCTACTACTATCAAGAGAAAATGCCAGAAGTGGAGGCTACTGCCTGCTTCCAATTCCCACTCTACCTTGGCGTGATGCGCTCCAGCCCGTCCAGGTAGGGGCGTAGCGCGGTGGGGATGATGACGGAGCCATCCGCCTGCTGGTAGTTCTCAATGATGGCCACCCAAGTGCGGCCCACGGCCAGGCCGCTGCCGTTCAGGGTGTGCAGCAGTTCCGTCTTGCCGGATTTGCCGCGCCGGAAGCGTAGGTTGGCCCGGCGGGACTGGAACGCCTCAAAATTGGAGCAGGAAGAGATCTCGCGATATTCGCCGGCAGACGGCAGCCAGACTTCAATGTCGTAGGTCTTGGCGGAGCTGAACCCGATGTCGCCGGTGGAGAGGGTCATGACGCGATAGGGCAGTTCGAGCCGCTGAAGGATCTCCTCCGCATCGTGCGTGAGTTTTTCGAGTTCGTCGTAGGAGTTTTCCGGCAGGGTGAACTTGACCAGTTCCACCTTCTGGAACTGGTGCTGGCGGATGATGCCGCGCGTGTCCTTGCCGTAGGAACCGGCCTCGCTGCGGAAGCACGCCGTCCAGGCGCAATGCTTCACGGGCAGCTGTTCAAATTCCAGAACCTCATCGCGGTAGAGATTGGTGACGGGGACTTCCGCCGTGGGAATCAGCCAGAAGTCCGTGCCTTCAATCTTGAACAGGTCTTCTTTAAACTTGGGCAACTGGCCGGTGCCGAAAAGGCTGGCGGAATTCACCAGGAAGGGCGGCAGGATTTCCGTGTAGCCATGCTCGCGTGTGTGCATATCGAGCATGAAGTTGGCCAGCGCCCGCTCCAATTTGGCGCCGATTCCCGCGTAAACGGCGAAGCGCGCGCCAGTGATCTTGGTGGCGCGCTCGAAATCCAGAATGCCCAGCGCCGGGCCCAGGTCCCAATGCGCCTGGGGGGTGAAATCGAAACTGCGGGGGGTGCCCCAGCGGCGCGCTTCCTGGTTGTCGGCAGCGCTGCGGCCCACGGGCACGCTGGAATGAGGAACGTTGGGAACAAGGCGCAGGACCTCGCGCAGGCGCTCATCGCAGGCCTTGGCCTGCTCATCCAGTTCCTGAATTTCAGTGCCAAGGGCCTTCATATCCGCGATCAGGGCGGAGGCATCCTGTTTCTGCTTTTTGAGCGTGGCAATTTCGTCAGAAGTTTTGTTGCGCCGCGCCTTGCGTCCTTCCACTTCCATCAAAAGGCGGCGGCGCTCGCGATCGAGCGATTCAAAATCGCCCAGGATTTCCGTGAGCCCGCGCTCGCGCATTTTCTCCTTTATCAGTTCCAGATTATCGCGGACAAAACCAAGATCCAGCATTTCGTTGCTCCCCTTGATGAGTAGGAAAAAGCCGCAGAATTCGCGGCAAAAAATCAGGAACAGCCAATCTAAACCAGCGGACGAAACCTGTCAAACGGGGCGGGAATTTCCGCGCCTGGAGCCGCGCCGGACTCATGCCCATTAACTATAGGTAGAGGCTAGTAATCGTAGAGGCTGAATTTATGCGGAAAGCCGGGATGCCGGGGGCTACGCGGTGCGAACGGGGAAATTGCTTCAATAATGTGCAAAACTAACGTACAGAATCAATGTTCTTGTCAACCCCAATCTCCCCCCAAAAGGCTTTTTTGGTCCGTCAATATGCCCCCGTAAGCCATTGATTCCAAATGGGTACGCGATTTGCTTATAGTCAACCCCGCTAAAATCGCGGGTTTCCTCGCGGTGGCATTTTGTGAAAAAGAGAACGAATTTCCACAAAGTTTTCCACAACCCGCTTTTCCCTCGAATTAGCAATAACTTAGCGTTGCCGGAAGGGTTCTGCGGGGTGGGATTTCAGCTTTTCGCAGAGGGACTCGGGCACAATCGCCCTTACCAGCACGCGGTCCGCCTGGTAATAGGTTGAGAGAACGGTTCCTGACTGATGCAGCAAAGCCAATTGCCTACCGTCACTTGTGGAGAGATCAAAATCTGCTTCCACCATGGGGTCAGCGTCGAGGGCGGCGGCAATCTGCTGGCGGAGATGATCCAGGCCTTCTCCGGTGCGGGCGGAGATCGTAACACTGCGATCGGCGGCGGCTAGTTTGCGCGCCTCACCGGGGGCTAGCTGATCCACTTTGTTCCAAACGTGCAGGCGTGGAGTGGCAGCGACGCCCAGGTCATCCAGCAGTGCTTCCACGGCAATATCCTGCGCCTCGTGTTCAGGGTCAGAGGCGTCGGTGACGTGCAGCAGCAATTGCGCTCCTTCCAACTCTTCCAGCGTGGCGCGGAATGCCGCCACTAGGTGCGGAGGCAGTTTGCGAATGAAGCCGACCGTGTCAGAGAGAAGCGCTGTGCGGTGAGCATCCAGCGGCACGGAGCGGATGGTAGGGTCAAGCGTGGCGAACATGCGCGAAGAGGTGATCACTCCGGAGGAAGTAAGGGCGTTAAACAGGGTGGACTTGCCGGCATTGGTGTAACCCACCAGGGCCACGGTTTGAAGATTCCGATCCTGGCGATGGGCCCGATGCAGGGCACGCTGGGAGCGGACGCGTTGAATGCTTTCGGAAAGGACCTTGATGCGATGGCGGATGCGCCGGCGATCCATTTCCAATTTTTGTTCACCGGGACCGCGCGTTCCGATGCCGCCGCCCAGGCGCGAAAGCGCCCCTCCATGCCCGGAAAGGCGTGGCAGAATATAGTTGAGTTGCGCCAGCTCAACCTGGAGTTGTCCCTCACGGCTGCGGGCCCGCCGGGCAAAAATATCAAGGATGATCTGGGTGCGGTCAATGACCTTGAGTTCGATGGCTTTTTCGAGATTGCGGAGCTGGGTGGGAGAGAGGTCGTTGTCAAAAATCACAAGATCCGCGCCGGAAGCGAGCGCCTCAACGCGAACTTCCTGAACCTTGCCGCGCCCCAGCAGCGTGGCCGGATCGGGGTCGGAAGAGCGTTGCAGAGCCGTGCCCACCACCTCAGCTCCGGCGCTGGCAGCCAGTTCCTTCAGTTCCCGCAAGGAATCCTCCGCGTCTGCTATGCCGGTTGGCATGGCATCGCGGCGGGTGGATTCCCAACCTGCCAGGAAGGCTTTCTCCAGGACTTGCAAATGTCGAATACTTATCCCTCCTGTGTTACGGGCGCCGCCGGCAGAGGCACAGCGCGGGGCAGCACCACTGTGGCAATCGCGTGCTTGAAGACCATCTGTTCCTGGTGGTTGCTTTCGAGAATCAGCGAGTACTTGTCAAAACTGCGAATTCGCCCGGTCAGCTTGACCCCGCTCAACAGATAGACCGTCACGAGGAGTTTTTCCTTGCGGGCGGAATTCAAAAATCCGTCCTGAATGTTCTGTGGTTGCTTGTCCATGTTTTTCTCTCTCTTTTAACGAAACAGTCTTTCAGTATTGGCCTGACGTAAGAATTACAGCACCGGTGAAGCCGCGGGGGGAGCGAAGGCGCCTTCCCGCGTGGTGACTGCCGCCTGGCCGAGCGTTTCCAAAATGCGACCTTGAACCAACGGGTCGTCGCCGAACCCTTCGAACCAGAAAATCTCTTCCTCGCGCCGGAACCACGTCAACTGCCGCTTGGCGTAATGTCGGGTGGCGATTTGGGTGTCGAGCACTGCTGCTTCGCGGCTTAGCTCTCCTTCCAGAACAGCGCGTGCCTGCCTGTAACCCAGGGCTCCTAAGGGTTTGATGCGTTCCGCGCCGGAAAGATGGAGCAATAATTGCGTTTCTTCCATCAATCCGCCCGCGAACATGCCTTCCACCCGCCGGTTGATGCGGTCATAAAGCTGGGTGCGGGGCGGATCCAAGCCAAGCTTCATGACCTGATAACCCTCCAGCCCGGCCCTGCCGCTCGCGTGCATGGCCGAAATGGGCTGCTTCGCGAGAATGCAGACTTCGACGGCACGAATCAACTTCTGGGTGTCGCGAGGTTGGATGCGCGCTGCCGCCACCGCGTCCAGGCGCATCAACAGGCGATGCAGAATCTCGCGCCCACGCCGTTCCACCATCGTTCGCAAACGCTCACGCAATATTTCCGAGCCACCCGGCCCCTCAAAAAGCCCCAGCAATAGAGCCCGCAGATAAAGCCCGGTTCCGCCCGCAAAAATGGGGAGTTTGGAGCGGGCTTTCAGGTCATCCAGGACCTTCAACGACTCGCGACGATAATCCCCTGCCGTAAAGGCGTCAAAAGGGTCGAGAATATCCAACAGATGATGAGCAATGCCGCGCCGTTCAGCCTCGGGCAATTTTCCGGAACCCACGTCAAAGCCGCGATACAACTGCACGGAATCGTAATTGACCACTTCGCCGTTCAGCCGTTCAGCCAAGATCAGGGCCAGCGCCGATTTCCCGGCGGCGGTGGGGCCCACGATCGCAATCAAGGGAAAATTATCCACGCCTGTTATCATTCCGCGAAGCGCGCCACAGGTCCCTCCAATGGCGGCCGCTCCATCAGCTCGGCAGAGGCTGCGAACTCCCTCTCTTGGTCCGATGGGCAGGGGAGCACGTGGGTGACGGTAAGTTGGGATTGGCGTTTGCCTGCCCCACACTCTCCAAGCAATTTCGTCTGCCTTCTTCGTTTGTGGAAATGTATCCCACCACGGAATTTTATCACATCCCGCCAAGCTTTTTCGGTGTTCCGGCAAGGTTGACTGCTTTACGCCCGCTCTTTCTGCCTATGGGTTTGAAATGGAGGTGGCGGTACCCATGATCGGTGGCCCCGTTTCTGCGGGTTGGACCTCAGGTTGAAAACTGTTATCCCGCTTTGAGGGGCAGCGTTTCGCCATCCGATTTCCCTGCACCCGATTGCAGAAGGAAAATGCCCGGCGGAGGGGCCGGAAATCTTAACCCGGCCTTCACGATACCCTCGATTGCCCTTAATGGAGGGGCGCGACACTGGGGATGGGGAAAAACCATGGATCACATACCATATCCGGCTGTTGCCTTGGCAATCAGTCTCTTCATTCTCATCTGGTTTTTCCTATTGCAAATGATCATGAGCCAGGCGCCAGACGCACACCTGCACATCCTCCTTGACCTCATGAGCAACAAAGAAGAGCGCCCTGCCGACAGGTCTATGCAGGGGTCTGCATCGGATTCAATCAGGAAATAACAAGTTGTGGTCAAGCAGCGGGTGAACAATGCAAAACCTCACCCGCCACAAAACTGGAGGGAGCGCGGCGTGGGTAGCGTCGCGCTCCAATCCGGTTGCTCAAGAAGGCAAAAGAGAAGGAGCGGTTATGAAAGGAATCATCAGGGCATTGCTCGTTCAGGCGCGGTATGACCCGCTGGACCCTCTTCGCATGGCACTGGAAGAGCAATCGATTGAAATTCATACGGCCAGGAATTGCGCTGAGGCATCACTCGCGTTATGGGCAGATCGCCCGCCCCACATCGTATTTACCGAAGTCAAATTTGTTGACGGCAATTGGGCGGATGTCCTGTCCGTGGCAGAGAAAGCGCACGCACCGGTGAACGTGATTGTTGTTGCGCCGCTCGTGGATATTAATTTCTACGTCCAGGCGATTGAGTGCGGCGCGTTTGATTTCATCGTTCCTCCGCTTTCCGACCCTGAACTTCTGCACGTGGTTCGCAATGCCGCAGAAAACGCACTGACTCGCCGCCAGAAGCACGACGCGGTTTTTCCGGGATCCCTGCTGGCCGCTTCCTAGACTGCGCACACTCAGGGCGGCCCTGCTGCAGCCAACGTTTAAGATTGAAACCTCTGCTGAAGATCCACGAGCACCTGAAGGACCATGCACTCGCCCATAGACAAATGATAAAGGGAGGAGAGCGGAGCGCAATCCATCTGCGTCCTCCGCTCATTTGGGAAAGGCAATAACAGCGGACTTGTTGGAAGGTGCGCTGGCCGTGGCTCCAAACTTTGGGAACGATGTGCCGGCCTGTGCGCCTTCAAAACTTTTTCTGCCTACGGCCCGGATTACTACATTGCGTTCGCAAGCCTTAAGCGTTTGCGGCCCTGGCGCGGGCCATTTCAGGCTCCCCCACCAGTTCTTCAAAGAGCGTCCGGTAATGAATCATCGCCTGGCGCAGGTCCTCAGTTGAGGCTTGTCCACGGCCTTGACGAATCGCGATGTCGTGGGCCCGGCGATAGTTCTCGATCACCAGGGGATGGTCTACGGAAATATCCGCCGCACGCTGTTCAAAGTCTGTGACTGGATAACCGCGGGTCGACATAACATCGCGCAGAAGCTGGTCGGCTTCCGTTACCGAACCGCCCGGACCGTCAACGAACCGTCCCTGCACGCTGCTCCACGCATTTGCGAAACGCGCTCTGTCACCGGCGGAGAGCGGGTGGAGATTGAGCGCTTCAACACGGTCCTGGCGCTTTTCCAGCCCGGCTTCCCCATGACTCCGGCCACCCCCTGCCGCCAGGGCGCGGTCATATTCACTGCCACCAAACTGAGCGCGCAACTTTGTTGTCCGGCGTTGGCGGAGAGCAAAGAATGCGGCGATGCCGGCAATCACAACCACTGCTAGTGCGACGATTAAGACGATCTCTGTTGTACTGAGCGCTGCCATGTTCATGACCTGCCTCCTGTGGAATCACGATGCACAACCTTTATACCCTTCGCTGAATGCGGCGTCAGTTCAGTTCCGCTCAGGGGTTAGGTCTTAATTGCTCAAGCATTTAATTCGGAAGCATCCGCAGTGTGGGCAAGGCTGTCCAAATTAACTAAAAGCCTCTCACGCCATGAGGCTCTGCCGCCTCGTTGCGCAGAAAGGGTGACCTTCCCCCTGTTCATTTGCCCCTGATCGCGGCATGGAAGGCCTGTAACGCGGTTGGGGACACCCGCGCCTAACCTCTTGCTGATTTCCCTTCCCTCTCGTCAAAGCGCGGGTGGGGACACGCGTTACAGGCCTCCTGGATTTCGTCAAGAAATTGGACTGCCACGCAGGAATTGGTGCATACTCGCACCCGCCAATTCGGGCGGAAAGTTTGGGAGTGCGGCAGCTCGATGCCGAACTCCAAATTACAAAAGGGAGTTGTTGAATCAATGCGATTTCATCAAGGCAGTCACGATTGCGGATTTCATTCAGCGCTATTCATCAGACGGAAAAAGATGGTTCGAAGGGGCTCATTGTGGATATTCGGCACTTGCGCGATTTTGGCGGCACTTCTTGGAATGGCCGCGCTTTACGGAAGCCCCCGGGCTGTGGCCGAGGGCAGATCCGGCGTGCTGCTGCCCGACGGCAGTGAGTTTGTTTCCTGGGAGCGTCCGCTTGCCTTCACCCGCACCTACTACGTTGACAATCGCAACCCGCAAGCCTCTGATTCTAATGAGGGAACCCGTCAGTTCCCCTTTCTCACCATCAACAAGGCGGCGCAGGTCCTGGAGCCCGGCGAGCGGGTGGTGATCATGGCGGGCGTCTATCGTGAGCGCGTGGACCCCGCCCGAGGCGGTTTTAGTCCAGACAAAATGATTAGCTATGAAGCCGCCCCCGGAGCGGAAGTGATTGTGAAAGGTTCCCGCTTAGTTAAAGGCGGCTGGGAAGCCTCAACCGATTACAAGCTTGACCCGGCGGATTCAGCCCGCCCGGGCGTGAAGATCTATCAGCGCCGCCTGGATGACATTGAATTCCACGGCTACAACCCGTTTGGCATGGTCAACATGATGCAGGATCGCGTCTATTTGAACCCCACGCCGGCGGAATTGCGGCGGCACCTGTTGCGGCGCGGCATGGTGTTTGTGGATGGCAAGCGGCTGGAGCAGGTGGAGCTTTACCGCGAACTTGGCCACACCGAAGGCGCCTTCTGGTGCGAACACGACGGCCTGACCCTCCATGTGCGCCTGCCCGGTGACGCTGACCCCGCCGCCCATGAAATTGAACTCGCCGTGCAGGAGCAGGTGTTCGCCCCCAGGCGCCAGGGGCTAGCTTACATTCGCGTCAAAGGCATTACTTTTGAGCATGCCTCCAGCCAGTTTCCCGTGCCCCAGATTGGCATGGTTTCAACCAGCCGCGGCAACCACTGGATTATTGAAGACTGCGTCCTACGCCACGCCAATTCCGTGGCCCTGGATATCGGCGCGCAGGATTGGGACAAGAATCCGCCCGCCGTCAACGGCTTCACCATCGTGCGCCGCAATCATCTTGACGACGTGGGTGTGTGCGGACTCGCGGGCATGGGCGTGCAGAACACCCTGATTGAATCCAACCTGATTGAGCACGTGGGCTGGCAGGACGTGGAGTTGACCTGGGAGGCGGGCGGAATCAAGCTCCACGCGGCCAGGAATTGCCTGCTTCGAAACAACGTGATTCGCCATCTCCAGTATGCGATGGGCATCTGGCTGGACTACAAGAACAACAACACGCGCGTGACCGGCAACGTGATTGGAGACACGCTTGACACCCACCGGGGCGGCATCTACATGGAGGCGTCGCACGACGCCAACATGTTTGACCACAACATCATCTGGAAGGCCACGCCGGGCAGGGGCGGCTCCACGGCCAATTACCCCCCGCACGGCGGATGGGGAATCACGCTCGACGGCAGCGACGAGGCGGTGATTGCCCACAACCTTATCGGCGAAACGCAGGATGACGCCGTCCATATTCGAACCACGGAAGGCCGCATTGTGGGCTCGCGCGGCGGCACGGCTCGATGGAACAAGGTGATCAACAACATCTTCTATCGCTGCGGGAATGGCATCGAGTTTCCCAATCGTGACAATTCGGCGGATGGAAATCTCTACACGCGCGCGGGAAGCGAGAAGCTGGATGAGAACCAGGTAACAGGGAGAGGACTGAACTTTCTCAACGACGGCGGCACAATGCTTCGCCTGGATCTGGAGGCGTGGCAGAAGTTTTTCGGGTTCGATAAGAATGGCGCCTATGCGGATCTGAGTATCGACGTTGATCTGGATGCCCTGACCCTGACATGGTCGGTGGCCGGGCCCGTGCCGCAAGTGGCCACTTCAAACCTCTTCAAGCAGGACCAGCAAGGCGCAAGCGCAGGGCCGTTCTGCGTGGCCGGGCCGCTGCTGCACATTCCGGATAAATCTACGACGGTCTCCATCGATCCCCTGCGGCTGGCGCCGTAATTCTTGGCCTGCGTTTACCGGGCGAATTCACCACCGCATCGCGGCGCGAACGAGGGGCGTCTTCACTGCGCCGCGTGCTTGGGGGTAAACACGGCGGGCAGGTCCGCCCCGCTGTCTGCGTCGGAAACCGCCGCCTGGCCCTTCTCCAGCCACTTGCGCGCAACGGCGCGAACGGCATCAAGATTATCGCCTCCCACACCGATCAGGGAGTAGTAGACGCCGCGCTCCGCCTCCTCATCGTTCAGGGGGAAGAAGTCCATGCCGTCGGGCGCGAAGTGGTTGGGGTATTTCTTCAAAGACTCCGCGTCCACCACGTGCCCCTGGCTGTTCAACCAGCCGATGGGCCAGTGGTCCCACGATCTTGAAACCCATCCCCACGCGCCGAAACTGAATTCCTTGATGTTGGTGTAGTTGTGGTTGTAGCCTGAGGCGTCACCGAAGACGCAAAAGCCGGAGCCATCGGAAATCGGATAGACAAAGACCACGCCGGAGGAGGTTTGAAGGTCAGCCCAGGAGCACCCGGTGCGGCGGAATGAGGCGTCAAGAAACGTATGCGGCCGGCGCTTCCAATAGACGTCGTAGCGCTTGTCGGAGAAGACGTCCAGAACCGCCAACGCGTGGCTCTCTCCCGTGGCGGGGTCCTTCTCCAGAACGTCGTACCACATTTTGCCCACCGGGCTTAGGGCAATCAGCTCAATCGGTTCGCGGGCGTAACCGTGGCGCTGGCCGGGAATCAAGGTTTCGTAACTCTGGCGGCGGAGGATCAAGCCGTTCGGGTAGGCATAAAAATCCTCGGTGCCGCGGAAGGCGGGCGTGCCATCGGTTACGTTGACGCCAAAGTAGGTCCAACGCACCCAAACGCGCTTGGGGCCGGCTTCCATTACGTCCACAAAGCTGTTCTTCTCCATCCTGCCGTATTGATTGAAGAGTTCCGCCCAGCCATCATTGCCTTCGAAGAACTGGTAGCTGACGCCGGCGCCCGACGGCATTTCAAACCACGGGCAATAGCTCGCCTCATGGGAGAAGACAAAGCGGTACTTAAAATCCTTCCAGGAGATGATGAAGGCCTTTTTGGGGTTCAAATCGGCATGGGGCGGGCTGGGAAAATCGCCTTTGTAATTGCCAAAGACATAGTCGGAGACTTCCGCCACGGAAACTCCATCCGTCTTCATTTTGCCCAGCTCCGCCATGGTCACAGGGCGGGGCTTGGTGAACACGGGGGAGGTGACTTCCTGCGCCTGCGCCCACGCCCGATGGGCCGGCGCCGCAAGTAACATGAACATTGCAATGATAATGACCTTCTTCACAGGAATTCCCCTTTGCCGAATGGAATAACACCACGCTAAGTTGCAAATTCCGCGTCAGCGCGCTGCCTCATCGACTTCATGATGCCGAAGGTGTAGGCAACGGAAGCGCGCTGCCCGCCCACCATTTCAGGAAAGTGGTCGCCGATGACGACGCCATCAAAGTTCACCTGCCGGAGTGCGCGCATCACTTTGTACATATCCATGTACCCGCCGTCCACAAACGCTTCAACAAAGTGCGGCAGAGGCGCCTCGACATTGCGGAAGTGAATCTTGAAAAGCTGCTTCCGTTCGCCGAAATACTGAATGGCTTCAAGCACCGTCTTGCCCATCAGCTTGCCGCCCTCCAGCCACGTGCCCGCGCACAGGCAGACGCCGACGTTGGGGCTGTTGGCAATTTCCAGGGCACGAACGTAGCCCTGAAAATTTCCGAAGATGCAGCGCGGGACTCCACCCAGAACCGGCACAGGCGGGTCATCAGGATGGATGCCAATCCGCACGCCGTTTTCCTCCGCCACGGGCACAACCTGCTTGATGAAGTAGGTGTAGTTTTCCCAAATCTCGTCCTGCGAGTAGACCCGCCCGTGGGTGAGGGGGAGGAAGAAATCCTTGCCGTTCCACGAGCCTTTGTGCGGTTTGCTGAGGTCCAGCGCCCGCGCCGAGGCTCCGCCACGAGTGAGTTCGCGCTCCGAACTCCAGATTCCATTCCCCATGTGGGCATAGGTGGTGTAGCTCAGCCCCACTTTTCCCAGCAGGCGCAGATAGGCTTTGTATTCCTCAACTTTTTGGTCGCGGCCGGGAAGATTCAGGGTGACTTCTTCCATGTTGTGCACGCTCAGGTTGCCAATGTTCCAAACCTTAAGCCCGGCGGTTTCAACGTTGTAAATCAACCTTTGATAGTTTTCGAAGTTCGCCGTCTTGGCGTCGGTCCAGATGTTGACGTATTCGCCGCCGAGTTCGCGCACGAATTGCAGGTCCTCGGGAGTGGGGTCGGAGCCCACCTGAACGGAGAGTTTTATCCCCGGGGCCACCGCAGCCATCTTGGGGACGCCGGGAGCGGGATCGGCAAGCATCGCGGCCCCAGCCAGCCCGCCCGTGAGAGCAAGTTTGGCAAAGCGCCTCCTGCCAGGGTCAAACCCGCTCTGCTTGCTGGAAGTCGCGAGAATCTTTTCCGTAGGTTTCATGGATATGACGCCCCCTTGGTGACTTACCGCCATTGCTGGATATGGCAATTCCGAACCGCCCGATGGTAAATGAGTTCGTGAACTCTTGCAAGGAGCGCGCATGGGGTTCACGCCGCCCGACAGTTCACGCCCCCGAATTGCCAGCGCCTTTCGTAGCGTGCTATGCTTCCGGTCTTGCTCGGACTGGTCGGAATTTCCAAAGAGAAATGCTGGCCAATAATCCGGGGATTGGCATCATACAAAGTGTGGACCCCGCATCTGGTTGCAAGTCATCCCGCGCGCCCGAATCTGTTCCCCCGAGCATCCGGAATTGGCTGATAACGCCATGTGCCAGCATGCGGCCACATAATGCGAATAGTTATTCCAAAAAAAGGATGAAATCATAATGCAACAAACGGCAAGAAGGAATTTTTTGAAAGGGATGGCCGCCATGGTCCCAGCCTCGGCGGTTCTCTCCGGCTATTCGGCAATGGCCGCGCCCCTGCAGAAGAAAGTAAAAATTACAGATGTGAAAACGATGTTCGTCCAGGCGCACACGCAAACGACCCTGGTAAAGATTGAAACGGACGCCGGCATTACCGGAATCGGCGAGGCTTACTGGGGCCGGGGGGTTAAGGAAGTCATTCTTGGCTACCTCCGCGATCTCGTGATCGGGCAGGATCCTCTGGATATCGAGCCGCTCTGCACCAAAATGTTTGCCCGCGAAGGCGGCGCAGGTGCGCAGGGTGGAGTGACGGTAACCGCGGTTAGCGGAGTGGAAATCGCGCTGTGGGATTTGGCGGGAAAGCTCCTCGGCGTTCCGGTGGTAAAACTTCTCGGCGGCCAGTATCGCGATGGAGTGCAGGCCTACTGGACCAGCGATCCCAAGGACAGACTGGACCCCGCCTCCATCCGCGAATATGCAGACATGCTGAAGAGCCATCCTTTCGGCATCAGGGCGATCAAGGTGGATGCGGATGACTACCCCCGAAGGTATGACCCCCAGGCTCTTGAGCTTGGCCACGATTTTGTTACCGGGCATCTGACGGGAAAGGACCTTTCCCGCATCGGCAAAGGCTTTGAAATGCTGCGCGAGGCCGTGGGAGATGAGTTCGGCATTGCCGTGCACTGCCACTGGGAGTTTGACTGGATGGATGCCCTGCAACTCGCGCGCACCGTGGCGCCGGTCAATCCCATGTGGCTGGAAGATCCCATGCCACCGTTCTATTCCGAGTCATGGACGAAGCTCACGGCGGAATCGCCGGTTCCGATCCTGACCGGGGAGAACCTCTACCTGAACCGTGGCTTCATGCCCTTCATCGTGAATAATGGCTGCCACATTGTGCAGCCCGATATCCCCAAAGCAGGCGGCCTGCTGCAAGCGAAAAAGATTGCCGATTTGGCGGAGCTTTACGAAATGCCGATGTGCGCACACATCGCCTCCACTCCTGTCGGGGCCATCGCGTCCGCTCACTGCGCCGCGTCCATCAGGGATTTCCGCGCGCAGGAATTCTCTCCCGGCCGGCTGCCCCCTCTGGATTGGGAGAAGTTCGTCATTTATGAAGGCGGCGTCATCCGAGGCGGGAAGTACAGAATCCTGGACAAACCCGGCCTGGGGCTGGAACTTAACGAAGATTTCATTCGCCAGCGCCTGATGCCCGGCGAAACGTGGTGGGGATAAAAGAGAAAGCTCGGCGCACGTAAATCTGCGCCGAGCTTTTTCTCTGCTTCGAGGTCAAAGGCGGTTGAACGCTTACCTCGGCAGTTTTGCCTCGCCGGTAATTTCCAAATCCGCCTCAGCGCCCCGCACCCCGGCGGCAGGCTGATTGCTTCCCACAAAGATTTTATAGCTCCCGGGCAGGACTGTGTGATCACCTTGCTCCGTCACCAGGCTTAAATCGCGGGGTGACAGGTTGAAGGTGACGTGTTGGGACTGGCCTGCCGCCAGATGAATCCTCTGAAATCCTCTCAGGGTTCGAATCAGGTGCGCGGGGGCGTTGGCATTCTTTGAGAGGTAAAGTTCCGCCACCTCGTCGCCGGCAACTTTCCCGGTATTACGAATTTCCACTTCAAGCTTCAACGGATCACCCGCTTTCAGTTGACTCGATGAAAGCTTGAGGCCGCTGTAATCAAACGTCGTATAGCTCAAACCATAGCCGAATCCATAGAGGGGTTGCCCGTCGAAATACCGGTAGGTGCGACCCACCATGGAATAATCGTCAAACGGGGGAATCTGATCGATCGAGGCGTAGAAGGTGACGGGCAGTCTTCCACCGGGATTGTTGAGCCCGGCCAGTGTTTCCGCGATGGCGGTGCCGCCCTCTTCACCCGGGTACCAGGCGTCCAAAATCGCATTGGCATTTTTCGCCGCCCAGTTCGCGGCCACGGCGCTGCCATTCATCAAAACCACAACAATGGGTTTGCCGGTTGCGCCCAAGGCTTTCAGCAAATCCTTCTGCGCGCGGGGCAAGCCAATGTCCGTGCGGTCGCCGCCGCTGAAGCCTTCCACGTGCAACCCGCTGTTTTCCTCGCCTTCCAAGTCAGGCGAAAGTCCAATGAAGGCCACCACCACGTCGGCGCGCCCGGCCACTTTTACGGCCTCCTGGCGCAAAACCTCAACTGGAGGTTGCCAGGCCAGCGTCAGTCCGGCAGCGTAGACCGGCCCGGTGTGAACATATTCCGCCTTGAAGCTGTGCGGAGTTGTGTCATCAAAATGGGCGGTAAAGCGGGGGAATTCCTTGTCGCGATTATGCTGCGCTCCATCGGAGACAAGCTTGTCGTCAAGGTAGACCTTGAGGGATTGTTCACTCGTGCAGGGCCAGCAAAACGGCTGCTGGAAGGCGAACGAGTAATCGCCCGGCCCGGGTGGCACAAAATTGCCGGTCCAGCGCACGGCAAAGGCTTGCCGGGGAACGTTGGGCGCGGGTGCTGCGGCGCTCCAGTCAAATTGAATTTCGGGATCGACGCGTACCAGCGCCGGCTTGCCTGAGAAGTCTGCCTTGGCAAAATACTCCGCCTTCAGACCTTCCTCGGGCTTGCTGCCGGAAGTTTGAAAAGCAGTGCGGGGCACGGGCAGCGGCAGCTCCGTTACAAAGGGTGAACCCTGCGAGTAGAGCACCTCGGCTTTGCCCGCGAATTGCTTGCGAATGCCGTCAAGCGGCAGCACCGGGCGCGGTGGCGTGCCGTTGTAATTTCCTTCCAGCGACACCAGTGACTCCGCGTTGGGCCCGATGACGGCAATCGTCTTGACCGTTGGGCTGAAGGGAAGAATGCCCACTTGATTCTTCAGCAGGACAATCGACTCCCGCGCTGCCTGAAGCGCCAGGCGGCGATGTTCCGGTGAGTCAATTTGTGAAACAGGAATGTTGGCGAAAGGCCCCGTGCCAGGCGCATCGAATAGGCCCAGGCGGAACCGTGCGATGAAAAGACGCTGAAGCGACACGTCAAGTTCGCGCTCCTTGATTAGTCCGTCTTTTACTGCCTGCGCCAGCGTGACGTACTCATCGCCACAGGTGTTATCTGTTCCCGCACGGACGGCGTCAACCGAAGCGTGCTCAATATCGGGGGCAAATTTGTGCCCGGCCACGATGTCTTCCACCGCGCCGCAATCGGAGACAACGTAACCTTGGAACTTCCAGGCATCGCGCAGAGTCTTTGAGAGCAGGTAGGTGTTGGCGGAAGCGGGTTCACCATTGATGGCGTTGTAGGCAGCCATAATCGAGTCCGCGTGCCCTTCCACCACGGCTTCGCGAAACGCGGGAAGATAGGTGTCCTCAAGATCGTGCGCCGAGGGTTTGACGTCAAACCCGTGCCGCATCATCTCCGGGCCGCTGTGCACGGCGTAGTGTTTGGGTGTGGCAATCGCTTCGAAATAGTGGGGATCATCACCCTGCACCCCCTTCACAAAGGCCGTTCCCATCTTTCCGGTCAGGAAGGGATCTTCGCCATAGGTCTCCTGGCCGCGTCCCCAGCGAGGGTCGCGGAAGATGTTGATGTTGGGTGACCAGTAGGTGAGCCCGAAATAGTTCTGGTGGTTATCCTCGCGCTGTGCCTGGTAGTAGGTGGCCCGGCCCTCCACGGAGATCACACGGCCTTCACTGTGGACAAGATTGGCGTCCCAGGTGGCGGCCATTCCAATGGCTTGGGGAAAAACCGTGGCGTATCCCGCGCGGCCGACACCGTGAAGCGCTTCGCTCCACCAATCGTAGGAGGGAACGCCGAGCCGCGGAATGGCCGGCGCCGTATGCTGCATCTGTCGCACCTTCTCATCCAGCGTCATGCGCGAGACCAGATCTTTCACCCGCTGCTCAATGGGCAATGACGCGTTTTTGTAGGCCGGAGTCGCCGCGTCCTTCGGGGCCTGGGCCTCGACTGTTTGTGCAGCAATCCCCACCAACCCAGCAGCCAACAAACTGGCGAGAACGATTTTCAGCATGATTCCGAATTTGCGCGCGCTCACGTAATCCTCCTGATCCATAGGTCACTCAGCTTTGGTTTGGCATTGAAGCTCAACCCTCCATCAGCCCGAATTAATTTGGGCGAAGCCGGTTCCCTTTGTCAATATCGCAACGAGTATACGCTTGGAGGCGAAGTGGCTGCGAATGTTTCGAAATGTGTATAATTGTCCTCAGTTCCAGCATGCTGGATGAGTGCGGGGATCACATTCAATAGACTTTGTTAGCCGCAATTTCAATCAAAACCTGGAGGACAAGCCGATGCGAACAATCCTGAGGGTGGTTTCGTGTTTCATTCTAGGCGCGGGACTCGCCTTGGGCCAGCAGCCCACATTCCACGACCAACTGCTTGATAAGATGACCGGCGACTGGGTTCTGCAAGGGACGATTGCCAGCAAGGCCACCACGCACGATGTTGCGGTGGAGTGGGTGTTGGGTCATCAATACGTGCGCCTCCATGAGGTTTCCCGCGAGAAGAACAGCCAGGGCCAGCCTGCCTACGAAGCCATGGTTTTTATCGGTTGGAACCAAGCCTCCAGCGAGTATGTTTGCACCTGGCTTGATACTTATGGCGGCATGGCTGATGCCACCATCGCCCACGCCAAACGCACCGGCGACGAGATTCACTTCATCTTTAAGGATAAGGATAAGGACAGCACGTTTCACACCCGATTCATCTATCACCCGGATGCAGCAAACTGGGAGTGGCGGATGGATTCTGAAGATAAAGGGGCGCTGAAGCCGTTTGCGAGAGTGACCCTGACGAGGAAATGATTGCCGCTGGTTTGTCGCATTCCCGCGGCGCAGCGCGCTTAGGCTCCCATAATAATCTTGGCAATCGTTTGAAGCTGCATAAACGAAGTGCCCTCGTAGATCTTCCCGATCTTCGCGTCACGCAGGAATTTCTCCGCGGGATAGTCGCGCGTAAAACCGTAGCCGCCGTAAACTTCCACACACTCTGAGGCCACGCGTTCCGCAACATCTGAAGTAAAGTACTTGGCCATGGCGGCTTCTTTTAAGAAAGGCAGACCCGCGTCCTTCAAGCGCGCGGCGTTATAGGCCATCAGGCGTGCTGCCTCCACCTCGGTTGCAAGGCGGGCCAATTGGAACTGAATGGCCTGGAACTCGGCGATCGGCTTGCCAAACTGTTTGCGCTCCTGCGCATAACGAATGGCGCCCTCCAGCGCTCCGCTCGCCACGCCCACCATCTGCGCCGAGATGCCGATGCGGCCTTCGTTGAGTGTCTCAATCGCCAGCTTGTAACCCTTGCCGACCTCACCCAGCACATTCGCGCGGGGCACCCGGCAGTCTTCCAGGATAAGTTCGCAGGTGGAGGATGCACGAATGCCGAGCTTGTCCTCCTTCTTGCCCACAATGAAGCCGGGCGTCCCGCTTTCAACCAGAAACGCCGTGATGCCCCGATAGCCCGCGTCAGGGTTCACATTGGCGAAGACAATAAACAGGCCCGCTTCCCTGGCATTGGTAATCCAAAGCTTGCGTCCATTCAAAACAAAATTGCCGCCGTCTTCGCGGGCTCGAGTGGTAAGTGCAAAGGCATCGCTGCCGGAATTTGCCTCCGATAGTGCATAGGCGCCCAGCGTATCGCGCACCAGGCGGGTGAGGTATCGCTGCTTCTGCTCTTCCGTTCCCCATTTTTGCAGCGCGTTGTTCACCAGGGTGTTCTGAACGTCAATCACCACGCCGGTGGAAGCATCCACGTGGGAGAACTCCTCAATGGCCAAAATCGCCTGGAAGAATGAACCACCACTTCCCCCGTAGGTCTCGGCAACTTCAATCCCCATAAAACCCTGCGCGAAGATCGAATCGAGCAAGGCGTGGTTAAAGGCGCTCTCGCGGTCCATCGCTTGCACGTGGGGAAGAATTTCGTTTGCGGCAAACTCGCGAGCCATTGCCTGAAACATGCTCTCTTCTTCTGAAAGAGCGGTAAGCGGGCCGTATAAAAGATTGTCCCCGGATTCAGCCATAGGTATCTCCCAACTTTCACGCTGCAAGAGAAAGGAGAATGCTACAGGGTTCCATGCGCTGGCACAACCCCCAGGAACATTCAGTGCATTCAGCATACTCCGCTCCATCCAATCGCGGTATCGCATCTTCTTTCGAAGCGGCCCCTGTAGTGTGGGAGTACAATGATGGGCACAGGCATGAGGAGGCACACATGGCGGAAATGACTATTCGGCCGACGATGAAATTCATCTACCTTGGGTATGCGTTGGTCATTTTGATTGTCGTCGTTTCGGTTGGCGCGTTGGAGCGGCTCACATTACCCGCAGAGATTCCCTCGCCCATTCGACCCTGGATTCCGTTCCTGCCCGTGCTCCTGCTTCTCTGGCCTTTAAAGCGCCATCTGCGCAACCGCCTGACCACGATGACGATTCTCGACGACCGGCTTCGTTACGAAACCGGCCTTCTTGGCCGAACCACCCGCACCATTCTGGTCTCGAAGGTGCAGGACGTCATCGTGCATCAGCATATGGGGCAGAGATTGTTCGGTGTGGGCGACCTTTCGGTTGAGACCGCGGGCGGATCGAGCCGGGAGACCATCTTCAATATCGACCGCCCCCAGGAAATCGCCGATCTCATCAATGGACATTCCCAGAAAAGGGAATATCCAATCGACCCCAACGCCTGACGGCGCCGTTTCACAAAAACGCAAGAGCAAGTCAGGACATGGGAGGCAGCCGCCAGCAGTTCTTCGCCCATCCCCTTGGGCCTGCCCCTGCTTCGAGTCTCGAAGCGCGCCCTTACCTCAATGTCTTCCCCATCGTTCAGGTCCCATAATTTGTTTGGCCAATCCTGCAAGACTGCCGAGGATCGTCTCCCAATTTATTGATACGAGACTGCCCACCCAGGGGCAAACGGATGTATACTCACAGCCGCTTTGGGCCTTTAGACTAATTTCAGACAAAGATGTTGCTGCTCATTACAGTCGTTCCTGTGCTGACTTGGGGCAATCACCAGTTTCCTGCCTGAAGCTGTTTGACGCGGGCGTGGTGCAGAATTGGAATTCAATAAGGAGATCACCTGCATGGTTGACACCAGCAAAGTGGCAATTATCACCGGCGGAGCAAAAGGCATTGGCGAAGGATGTACTCGTGTATTCTGCAACGCCGGCTGGGACGTGGTTTTCAGTGACTACGATGAGAAAAGCGGCGTGGCCCTGGCCCAGGAACTGAACGCCAAAGGGCCTGGCGAATGCCACTTTGAACTGGCTGACATGCGCAAAGAGGAGGACATCCGCCGTGTTGTTGAGAACACTTTACAGCGTTTCGGGCGGTTGGACACTTTGGTGAACAATGCTGGCTGGCATCCACCCAGTCTTCCAATTGATGAATTTTCCGTGCAGGACTTTCTTGATCTACTGCAGTTAAACCTGATTGCAGTCTTTGTTGGTTGCAAGTTGGCCCTGCCGCATTTGCGCAAGACGCGTGGGAGCATCGTCAACATCAGCAGCCTGGTGTCGCAGTTGGGCAGGAAGGGGCCACGACTTACTGCGCCACCAAAGGAGCAGTTAGTGCTTTCACAAAAGCTCTGGCCATCGATGAAGCAAAGCACGGGGTTAGGGTGAACGCCATTCTTCCCGGAAATATTTACACTCCGATGCGGGTTACCAGCGTCGATGCCTCGCCCGATCCCAAGGGTTTGCACGAATGGTTGGAAAGGACCCAACACCTCGGTAGAAGCGGCACCATTGAGGAGGCAGGCCAGACTTGCCTTTTTCTTGCAAGCGAGCAGGCCAGCTTTATCACCGGCGTGGAGCTGATTCTAAGTGGTGGCGCGGAGCTGGGGTATGGCCCGAAAATTCCTGCCGGCAGGTGATTCCGGAAGAAGTAAAGAAGGATAAGGAGAAAATATGAAGCGCTTTGCCCAGACAGTTAATCTGAAGGACGACCCGGAAGTGATTCGGCGTTACGAAGAATACCACGCCAACGTCTGGCCTGAGGTGGTGGCGGGAACGCAAGCCTGCGGAGTGCGGCGCATCTTCATCTATCGCTTCGGGCGTACCCTTTTTATGTTCATGGAAACCGTTGACAACTTTGACATGGATCGCGACATGCCAAAGTATATGGAAGACCCGCGGGCCCGAGAATGGGATGAGCTGATGACAACTTTTCAAGAGCCCGTGCCGGGGGCGCCGGCGGGTGGCACCTGGGTTCAAATGAGGGAGATCTATACGCAGGACTTGCCCGCAGCGAAGGTTTGATGGTTCCTCAGGATTGGGACTCAGCAGGTACTTCCACTTCGCGGCGGCCAAACCTTTCGCGAAGTAAAAATACATAATGGACAGCCGACGCCAACGTCAGCCCCGCCGTTAAGTATATGAAAATGGTCAACACATCTGGGGTGATAAAGGGGACGCGTGCGCGCCGGCAGACAGCCAGGAAGAGCGTAAATACCTGGGCAGCGGTGGAAGCCTTTCCCAGCAGGGAGGGCCGGAAGGGCCGGTAGCCAACCACCAGGCAGATCAGGAGTGCGGTGGCCAGAATCGCCACGTCACGGCTCAGCACAACAATCGTCACCCACCAGGGCAGCGCTCCGCGAAACGCCATGGTGAGATATCCCGTGGTCATCAGAATCTTGTCCGCAATCGGATCAAGTGCCACGCCCAGGGCGCTTTCCTGTTTCAGCAGGCGGGCAACCGTGCCATCCAGAACGTCGGAGAGGGCCGCCGCCATCAGCACCGCCAGCGCCGCGCGATAGTGCCGCTCCAGGATAAGGATCGCGAACACCGGCACGAATACCAGTCGTAGGAGGGTGATCTGATTCGAAGGCGTTAAGATTCGGGTGGTCATCACGCGTTAGTTAATTTAGCGGCTCAGATTGCGGACTGTCAATGATTGTCCTGATGATCAGCGAATTGGTTGATCGCACACTGCCTCCCACACCTTACCTTTTGACTTTCCCTGGCGTGCGCATCTTAAGCCTTTGTTGCACGGCGGGGCTTTCGAGTTCGCGCCGGGCGTCAGAGGCAATCCAGCGGGCTGAGCTGGAATTCAGTGCATGGATGTTGCGAGCAACACCCAGGGCGGCGCGATTCAGGGTCATGTTGCGTTTCCCAATTTGGCGCAGCGCCCAGTTCACGCCTTTCTTTACCATGTTTCGTTCGTCCACTGCGGCATTTTGAATCAGGGTCAAAAAGCGGAGAAAGGCATCGTCGCCCGCCGCTTTATCTGCGACGGCAAGACCTGCCATCAGGGCAAACGCCGCTCTCTTCACGAACTCTTGCGGCTGCGCACCCCACTCCACGCACTTTTGATGTGCAGCCTTGGTGTAGCGGAAAAGATTGATGCAGGCGCCATCGCAAATGGCCCAACTGTCAAAGTCCCTGGCCCACTGGTTCATTTGGCGTCCGGTCACTTTGGAAGGTTCGTCGATCAGCGTGGCCAGAATGCGGGCCTCGTATACTTCCGAAGCCCACAAGTCCTGTGCCAGTGAGTGTTGATGGCCGACTTGACGCGCCAACCTCTTGAGTTCCGGCGTCGACCAGCCTCCGTACACCTTTTTCGCCACAATCCCGTACCGGGCCATCCCCTCCACCGCGTGGGGATCAGGGCGGGTTGCCAACAGATCAAGAACTTCACCAGTGTTCATATCGGGACACCAGAAATGGCCTGCACCCCCTG
>Ga0302320_10002144_pt1 | contig 46975 bp, 38 predicted proteins | sample Bog_T0_3_FD_202130 | JGI IMG/M metagenome (GOLD analysis project Ga0302320, IMG submission 202130) | Peat permafrost microbial communities from Stordalen Mire near Abisko, Sweden - Bog_T0_3 | ecosystem: Environmental > Terrestrial > Soil > Wetlands > Peat | place: Sweden: Abisko, Stordalen Mire...
ACCGCCGTCCCTTGCCCCTCGCGCTCCCCCATCCCGGCTCAAACCCAGGATGGAAAAGCAGAAAATTGTCGTATTCTTACGTGAACGAAAGCAGGGGGCAGGTCAGTACGTCGGGCATACCCGTCCGCTGAGAGTAACGGCGTGACATTTGCAGAGCTAGATATTCTCTATTGATATTGCAACTGTGTTCAGAACCTGGACTTGCTTCTTGAAATTAAGGAAAACATTCCGTGGAACTAAGTGAGCTTTCCAGGCGTGCGCCACGTTTATTGTTTTAGGATACGTGAGTCTAGATTTCGCTACACCCTCAGCTCTCCTATTGGAGCCTGCTTGGAACTGGAATGTTTCGCTGAAACGGCCCGTACTTTTCCAAAAGCGGATCGGTAGACCTAGACTCGCTCTACGGAAAGCCTGGTTGGTTTAGCCGCCAATGAAAATCCTAAACATCTTGAGTATCGCGTCCCTTCTAACTGTAGCCGCCGCCTGCGGCGGCGGAAACTCGGGCGGAGCGAACGCAGGCGACGGCACTGGTGGGAGCGGAGGCGGTGGTGCCGCTCCGCCACAAATCACAATCGTTTCTCCGTCGGTTGTGATGTCCGATGTGTATGTGGGATCGGTCGATATCACGGGAACCGGATTCACTTCCACATCTCAGGTCTTGCTTGACGGATCTCCCGTGCAAACGATACCGGGCACTTCGACAACTACTGAGGGCACGCTCCCAGGCGGATTGTCGTTAGGGGTACATCAGATCAGCGTGCAAAATGGCAGCCAGGTTTCAAATCGCCTGCCCTATACCTACTACTACCCGGCACCCGCTCCGAACGGGCTCTTCAATGCAATTGGAGGCTACTATGCGGGTCCCGAGTCCGGGAACACTTACGCGGTCGTTGGAGACTTTAACGGAGACGGACGCGATGACGTCATTATCCAAGGCCCTGGAACCGGAACAGAACCAACCGTTGAGTTGCTTTTTGGTCAGGCCGACGGAACGCTGAGCCCGCCGCAGTATTTGACCAATGTCGCGGGAAGCGTCGCAGGCGATATAGACGGAAACGGCACGGTTGACTTAGTAGCCATAAGCATGGGCAGCTCTGGCGGCGTGGGATGCTCAGTGTACTTGAACAACGGCAAGGCTAGTTTCACCCCTGGGCCGGCTTGCCCTTATATCTCTGCGGGCGACGCCATCATGTGGAAGCTAGTTGACATGAATGACGACGGTCTTCCCGATCTGCTCGTCAGCACATTGGCGACCAATGGGATCTATCTGCTGCTCAATCAGGGCGGCAAATTTGCCAATCCACAATTGCTGGCCACGCCGGGAACGAACCAAACCTTCGCGATCGCCGATTGGAACGATGACGGTCGTCCTGATATCGCATACAACGCCGTAGGCACGGGCGGCACGGAAGAAGTGCATTTCCTGCTGAATCAGGGCAACGGGAGGTTTCAGGACACGATGACGACAGGCTTGCTGGGCATGACTGGAACACTCATTGCCGCAGACTTCAACGTCGATGGGGTTCCCGACCTAGCCATTGAGTATGTTCCTCCTCCCGGAAATTTTGAATTAGTGGTGAGCATATTTCTGGGACAGGGCAATAACGCCTTCGTGTCCGGCTCAGAGACGACCTTCTACCCCGCACCGTTCGCGACGTACCAGTTTGTCGTCGGAGACTTCGACCATGACGGCTTTCCCGACCTCGTGGGTCAGAACGCTGACGGTCAACCGTCGTTTCTCCTTTATCTCTGGGGAGACGGCCACGGAAACATCGCGCCAGTGCAAATCTTTGGGCCGCGCAGCTTCAACTTGGAAGTCGGCGACATAAACGGAGATGGGTTACCTGACATTGTGGCTCCCGATGAGTTCAACGAGATTTCCGTGGCTCTTGGGCAGAAGGGACGGAATGTTCCGTCGCCTGTCCTCTTGGGGCCGGCAATCGGCCCCTATGTGACCACCGCCGATGTCAATGGGGATGGCCTACCAGACATTCTTATCGGCGAATCCGTTTTCCTAAACCAGGGCAACGAGAGTTTTGCCGCCCCGGCGTTTTCCAGCCCTTATGGCTTTGCCATCGCAGACCTCAACCACGACGGGCTCGCAGACTTGGTCGGCGGAACAGGCAATGAAGTCTGGGTGTGGCCGGGAACCGGCGATCCTAGTTTTCCAGGCTCTCCGCTTTCCTACACGCCGCCCATTCAGTTCAATTTCTCGGACTTGCAGATCTTCGACATGGACAAAGATGGGTATCCGGATTTATTGAGCGACGGACTCATTCTCTATAGCGACAGTGAATACAACTTCACTCCGTTGAAGGTTCCATTTATTGGGCCCTTTGTCGTTGGCGACTTTAACGGCGACGGCTATTTGGACATTGCGACAAATGCCGAGACTTTTCTGGGAGGACCTAATCGAACCTTCACGCAGATACCGAATTTACTCGGCCTGCCGGACGGGGTATATTTCGCAGTCGGGGATTTTGACGGTGACTCTACGCTCGACATTGCCACCTCGGATGGAACGATCTGGTACGGTGACGGGCAAGGAAACTTTTACCAGCAAGGAATTTTCACTGCCGACGCTCCCGCTGGCGGTATTGTAGTGGCGGACTTCAACGGAGACGGCCTTCCCGACATCGCACTGGGATTGCAAACTGCCCAACAAATCGCCGTATTCATCAACAACGGTAAAGGCGGATTCGAGCGATCGTTCTACGCGTCCGGGGCAGCAACTTACGGGATGACATCCGCCGACTTCAACCGCGACGGCAAAGCTGACCTCGTGGTGTGCAACTTCGTGAGCTTGGTGGCGACACCCAATGCCCTGGTCATCTTCGGGAAATAGACGAAGTACTATTTGAAATTGGCGGATCTTTGCCTGCGAAACGGGGACCGCGCGAGAAGCATTTTCGTACAATAAACGTACAATGGATCGGGCAATGGGGCCTTTTTAGCCGTTGTGGCAATTCCTAGAATCAATAACTTGCGTGTTATCAACACGCCGAATAGTTCGACTCCCGCCGCCTCCACCACCTCAAATAACTCTCAACAACCGCGCAAACCGAGCTGGCTCAGTCCATGCTCAAAAGGGAAAGCGCACCGACAGAATCGGGATGTGATTCGTCGGATGAAATGAGGTCACCGCGATCTCGAAGCCGCCACCGACGGTGCAACCCAGGCGATCCATCAGGTGGAACTTGCCCAATACCATGCCCGGGGTGAGATAGACCGAGGTCATTCCGTTATGCTCTCCCTCGTAGAAGTGGGTGAAGTTGACTTCCGTTTCCGGCCAGATCTTCTTGAAAACTCTGTATTGGAATGCGTTGTTCCAGGTCAGGTTATGTCCTATGTTGGCTACGTTACCGGTTGGCAGACTGCCTCCTAAAGTGCCCTGCAGGTCGAAGTTTCGGAAGCCTTTTCCATAGGCAAGCGTCGGTGTGATGATGGAATTGGAAGAGCCCTCCTGGTATTGACCCGTGGGAAAACTCATTTGGAAGAAGGCGGTCAAGATGTAGTTCTTGTGCTCCTCGTTCGAAGCGGCGATTCGGTATTTCACGAGGAACTGCCAGTCGCCGAAGCCATCGTGAGGGGAATCCGGATTGTTTACGATGTAAGGCGGGACGGCAAGGATGACCTCGAAATTCTTCGCAGGAATGATCTCCAGTCCTTTGCTCACGCCATAGTTATCTGTGGTGACGCCGCTATTATGAGTCTGCCATTGAATGTCGTAGCGAAATTCCTGCTCTAAGCGCGGCGTGGTGGTCGCGAGCGGCGTGATCCAGTGCGGCTGTTCAGCCTGGGTGGCAGATACCATGCTGAACCAGTCGGTAAACAGGCCGCTCTGGGCGAAGGTGGCTGTGGGCGCCAGGCAAACGCCCAGCGCGAGGACGGCGAGCATAATGAAGTGACGCATGGTCAGTCCCTCTGGTTTTTGAGATTTGTAAATCGTACACGTAAACCGGTTTTTATGTCACTTATGATATGGATTAGGGCGAAAGGTTACAGACTCCCAGCACATTTGATTCGCTCGTAAATTTCGCAGTACGATTTGAGTCTTCATGCCGAGGCTGAGCACGTCCGTGGGTAAGTCCCAGAGCGAACGCCGGGAACCGCTTAAGGTGGGGGATGCCGCGGTGGAATTGGGAATCAGTTTTTCTACCCTCAAGCGTTGGATTTACGAAAAGAAAATCCGCAGCGTGAAGACCGCCGGCGGGCATCATCGGATTCCACAGAGCGAAGTCGATCGTTTCTTATTTCGAACCCGAGGCGGCACGGCGAAAGAACGGGAGAATGTTGTTCGGCGCGTAAGCGGCCGCAATCAACTCGTAGGACGGATAGACTCCGTGCGCATTAGCGGCCTGATGGCTGAAGTAAAAATATCTATCGGGGAGCAACAGATCACTTCCATCATTACCGCAGCTTCCGCCCGTGAGATGCAGCTTAAGTCTGGACAAACGGCCGCGGCACTTATCAAAGCAACCGAAGTGATGATCATTCGAGTCTGAGTGCGACTGTCCACCCTCGCCAGCGCCGATCCGGCTATTCACCTTCAATTCACCGCTTGTTCATCTGTTGTTAACAATCTCTCGATAGCTTCACGGTACAGATCCAAAATTTTACTTTGATTCAATTTTGGCTGAACGGTCCATGTGGGTGGGCTCGAAGCCTTTTTCTCAGGAGACGAAATGAAGAATAGTTGTGTCGCCCTATGCGTTCTGACGCTGTTTGCGGGGCTGGTCTGTGCTGCACAAACGCAGCCGACAAGCACATCCCCTGCCCCCAGGAAGTCAGGCAAGAAGTCCACTGCCAAAGCCGAACCGTCCGTGACCAGCCAGTTAGAGGCCATGCGGCGATCCATCGAAGCTCAACAATCCCAGATTCAGCAACTCAGCCAGCAAGTACAAACCCGCGATTCTCGAATCCAGCAACTTGAACAGCGCCTAGACCAAAGTCAGGCTGCGGCGGCACAGGCGCAAGCCAAAGCCGATAATGCGGCGGCCGAGGCTGCGGCGCAAGAGCAGAACGTAACGGCCCTCAAGAGCGACGTCACAGACCTCAAGTCGAATGCCACGAATGCTGCGATGACTTTGCAAGACACGCAGAAGGCCATCGGCGCGATGGAGAATCCGATGGCGCTACATTACAAAGGAATCACGCTCACGCCGGGCGGTTTCCTGGCGGCCGAAACCGTGTGGCGGCAGCATGCACTTGGGTCGGACATCAACACGCCGTTCAACTCAATTCCCTACAACGGTTCTTCACAGAGCAACTTGTCGGAGTTCTTTGGTTCAGGCCGTCAGTCGCGCGTTTCGATGCTTGCAGAAGGCAAGATCAGCAACGCTACTCTTAGGGGCTACTACGAGGCCGACTTCCTTTCCGCAGGTGTAACCTCCAATAACAACGAGAGCAACAGTTACTCGTTGCGTCAACGGCAGGCATTTGCCCAGGCTGCGCTGGAAAGCGGCTGGACCTTCACCGGCGGCCAGATGTGGAGCCTGGTGACAGAAACCAAGAAGGGCCTGGATAATCGCACCGAAGCTTTGCCTATGACGATCGATCCACAGTATAACGTGGGATTCAGTTGGGCTCGGCAATACGGCTTCCGCGTGACTAAGAAGTTTGGCGATAACTTCTGGCTCGGCGCCTCGCTGGAGAATTCGCAAGCCACCACTGGTGGTACGGGACTTAGCTGCACCACGGGCACTGGAACCACCGCCGTAACTTACGCCTGCAACAACTACCTGATCGGCTCTCAGGGAGCCAGCAGTGGACTCTACAATCCCACCGCCAACTACTCCTATAACTATCTTCCGGACTTCGTCTTCAAGGCCGCCTTCGAGCCGGGATGGGGACACTTCGAAGTGTTCGGAATCGTCAGTGACTTCCAGGATCGCATTTTCCCCGATGCCATCCCGGCCACGCCCACGACTAAACCCTCCGCTGCAAACGCTTATAACAACACCTCGGTCGGAAGCGGTTTAGGGGCAAACGGTCGCGGTTCGCTGTTGAACAAGCACTTGGACGTAGGTTTGCACTTCCTGGGTGGACGCGGTATCGGCCGCTACGGAACCGCCGGACTTCCCGATCTAGTGGTACGACCGGACGGGGTCTTGGATCCCATTAAGAGCTATCAGGGATTGGCGACCGTCGAAGTACATGCCCAGAAGTTCGATGTGTACTTCAACTTCGGCGGCGAGTACGCTGGCCGGACGACCTTCGACGAAGGCAAGACCGGTCTTGGCTACGGTTCGACTCTCTTCAACGACTCAGGTTGCGCAACTGAAACGCTACCGGCAGTCACTACAGTTACGGTTCTAACGCCCACTGGTACGGCCAACGTGCCCGTGCTGGGAGCAACTGGAACACCGATCAGCGCGGGCTTCGACCCCGGCAGCCTTTCAAAATGCTCGGGACAAACCAAGAACATTTTCGAGAGCACGGCGGGCTTCTGGTATCGCTTCTATAAGGGTCCAAAAGGCACGCTGCAAGCGGGGCCGCAGTACTCTCGGATCACTCGCAACGGTTGGTCCGGACAAGGGATCGATCCGCAAGCGAACGAAAACATGTTCCTCACTTCGTTCCGCTATTACTTGCCTTAGTTTGAACGGTTTAGAACCGGTGCGACGGTTTGTCGCACCGGAGTTCATCCTTTTTGGTAACCGGTCGATGCGAAATTTATACAACTTTACGTTGTCCGGAGGCGTCTGACTATTGGCAGGCTGGTGTTTTTAGTTCTACGATGGCGTATCTTAAGAGTTCTGGGTCGGCATTAAGCGAAATGGCGCTTTCTAAACATTTTCGGAGCTCTGAGATGTGGAGGAGTTCCGTTGCCTTTTTTGCGATCCTTTGCCTCACGTTCAGTCTGGCGACGCGTTTCGATTTTTCGAGTGTGGGAACGAAGTCGTCCGGCAACACTGTGCAGTCGCACAACGTCGATGCGAAGCGGCAGCACCTGCTCGACAAAAACATAAACCGCACTGCTCCGCCCGCCGTTTTTTCCGTATTCGAGCCTCCCCGTTCTCCGGTAAGATTTGTCTCGAAGGTTCTGCCCCTACCAGGCGCCTGCTTTAAGAGCCAACTGCACAATCGGCCTCCGCCTTTTCTCCTTAGCTAATCGCCTTTTTCTGAGTATCAGTTCCCTTTTAAGGTGTTTCTCCATTTCCGCCTGCCATATCGCGGACGTCGGAAGCCTTTAAGAAACTGATCCTCCATCGCGACTCGTCAGCGAACGTTCTCTGGAGGAGATTATGCGAAGTGTATTCGTTCCACTGTTGTTCCTGGCCATTTGTGCGCCGTTGTACGCCGCAAAGTCTATGGGCGTGCAACACGAAACTGCCACGGTGGTCAGTGTCGAGGTACACGACACTCCGACGAATTATGTTGGAGACAATCCTGCCGATGCCCCTTTACAGGTGCAGGCCTACTCGTACGACATCACGTTGCGCACGGGTTGCGCTTCTTACATCGCCCAATACGACACTCCGATCGATTATTTGCCGTCGGCCTTTGTGGCTGGCGGCACGGTTGACATCATTGCGAAGCGCCATACCATTCTGGCGAATTTGCCGACCGGAGAAGAAGCTCTGCTGATCATTCACCACCGACGGCGTTTGCTCGATGGAGGCTGTTCAAGCAATTGATTGAAACCGTTTCCTGAGTCAGTAGATACAAAAATTAGATTTACAGGAGAAACAAAAATGAAAACTTCGAAATTCGTTCTAAGCGCGGTTCTCACTTTGGCCAGTGTTAGCTTGGCCTACGGAGCCGACCACCCTTATCAGAAAGCGACAGTCACCAACGTAGAAAACCATGAGCCGTTCGTCCCGCTGCATACAAAAGCTACGGACGCCCCCGAACCACCCTCTCAGTACGCTTTTGACGTTTCTTTCCACTTGAATTGCGCGACCTATGTGGGCAGATACCGCTCCAACATCGATTACTTGCCGGCCGTCCTCAATCCCAATCAATCGGTCGACGTCAATGTCGACAAAGGTCTTCTACGGGTCATGATTCCGGGCCAGGGCGAAGTCAAGATGAGCGTCATTCGTACCGAAAAAGACAAGTCTGGAACGTGCTCTGCCGCTCCGACACCCACTACCTAACTTTGTTTTCGAAATGGACAAGACAAGCATGATTGAACAATCACGGTTAATTCTTTTCAGAACAGTCGCTGCATCGCTGTTAACCGTATGCATTATGGCGGCCTCGGGCTGCGGTCACTCGGACCCAGCCCGCACGGTCGCTGCCAGCACCCTGCCCCGCGCAGCAGTGGTGCAAGTACGACGCACTCCTCTCTCCAATACTTTTCTAGTCGCCGGACAATTCCTTCCCTATCAGGAAGTCGAACTTCACGCCAAGGTCGCGGGCTATATAAAGAAAATCAACGTAGACATCGGCGACCATGTGCACACGGGCCAGGTACTGGCGGTTTTGGAAATTCCTGAGTTGACCGCCCAGTTGCAGGCCGCCAGCGCACAAGTGCGTCACAGCCAGGAGGAAATCGTCCACGCTCAGAACGAGGTCAGTCGCGCCGAATCCGATCAGCAGGCCGTGCATGCCGCGAGTCAGCGCCTGGCCCAGGCAGCGCAGGCACGACCCGGACTAATTGCGCAACAGGAATTGGACGACGCCGCAGCCAAAGACAATTCCGGCGCCGCTCAGGTCGATGCGGCGAAGTCCGGCCTGGCCGCGGCTCGCCAGCAACTGGAAGTCTCGCAAGCCGACGAGCGGCATTACGCGGCGCTTTCCGAATACTCGAAGATTACTGCGCCTTTCGACGGTGTGGTCACCTGGAGATACGCCGACACCGGGTCGTTGATTCAAGCGGGTACATCGAATGTGGCTTCGATGCCGGTGGTGAAACTATCGCAGTCCAATCTTTTGCGCTTGCGCATTCCCGTGCCCGAATCTTTGGCGGCCGGTATTCGGGATGGTCAGACCGCCGACATTCGAGTGCAAGCCACAAACGAACACTTTTCTGGAAGAGTCATTCGCTTCACGGACTCGCTCGATCCTTCCACGCGCACCATGCAGGTCGAGATCGATGTGCCTAACCCCACTTATAAGCTGGCAACAGGCATGTACGCCGATGTGACGCTGCGCACACAAAACGACCCCAACGCTCTGACGTTGCCACTGCAAGCAGTCAGCCGAAACGAAGACGAAGCGAGCGTGCTCCTAGTAGACGCGCAGAACACGGTCCAGCGTCGTCAAATTGAAACTGGCATCGAAGGCTCAGATCGGATTCAGATTACTTCGGGCTTGAACGAAGGCGACAAGGTGATTGTCGGCAATCTCGGCGCGTACACTCCCGGCGAGCGGGTCGATCCCCAACTCAGCGCGATGGCGGATGAAAAATACATCCCCGAGGGGAATCAATAGGGATGCCTGGATTCGCGATCAAGTATCCCTTCTTGATTATCACGATCTTCCTGATCATCGCGGTCGTCGGAGTGACGACCATTGCCCGCATGCCGGTCGATCTGTTCCCTCAAATCAACATTCCGGTCGTGGTCGTGGCAACTTTCTATTCCGGAATGCCGCCGGAGCAGATCGAGACGAATATTACCGATCCCTTCGAGAGATTTTTCACTCTGGGAAGCGGCATCGACCACATGGAATCGCGCTCCCTCACCGGCGTCAGCCTGATCAAGGTTTACTTCCAGCCGGGAACCAATCCCGACGCAGCGGTCAGCGGCATCTCCAATCTCGCAATGGCCCAACTGCGCCGCTTGCCTCCGGGTACCTTGCCCCCCGTGGTACTCAAGTTCGACGCCTCAAGTCTGCCGGTATGCCTCATCACCCTGAAGGGCGAAGGGCTCAACGAAACCCAACTGCACGACCTGGGTCAGTTCAACGTCCGCAACCAGATTGCGAATGTTCCCGGCGCGTCGGTGCCCCAGCCCTTCGGTGGCAAGTACCGGCAGATACAAGTCTACGTCGATCCGGTAAAGTTGCAGGCTCACGAATTGAGCCTCATGGATGTTGTGCGCACGGTCAATGAAGCCAATACGATTCTGCCTGCTGGCGACGTGCGCATCGGACCCAAAGACTACAACATATACACCAATAGCCAGTTGCCGACGACCGAAGAGATCAATCGTCTCCCGTTGAAGTCGGAAGGCAACGCCGAGTTGATGGTCGCCGATGTCGGCCACGCCGAAGACGCCTCGTCGATCCAAACCAACATCGTGCGAGTGGATGGCCAGAAGTCCGTCTATCTTCCGATTCTCAAGCAAGGTGGAGACAGCAATACCATCGCGATCGTCAACGGCATTCGCGATCGCGTTAAAGACCTGATCGACGTTCCTGCAACACTCAAAGCAGACGTCGTGTTCGATCAGTCTGTCTATGTGAAGACGGCGATTCGGAATGTCTTGCATGAAGGCGGTATTGGCCTGGTGCTGACCGCCGTGATGATTCTGATATTCCTCGGAAGCATTCGTGGAACTTTTTCAGTGCTGCTCTCCATCCCATTGTCTTGCTTGGCGGCATTCCTTGCGTTGAATGCCGTCGGACAGAACATCAACACCATGGTGCTGGGCGGAATCGCGCTTGTTCTTTCTCGTCTCATCGACAACTCGGTTGTCGTGCTGGAAAACATTTTCCGCCATCTTGAGATGGGCGAGGCCCCAACCATCGCGGCGGAAAAAGGCGGCAGCGAAGTTGCACTCGCGGTGCTTGCGGCTACTCTTACTACGGCGATCGTATTCTTTCCCGTGGTCTTCCTCTATGGCGTCAGCCGATTTCTGTTCACCGCGCTCGCCTTGGGCGTAGTGCTTTCGTTGGCCGCATCGTACTTTGTCGCCATGACCGTGGTGCCGCTGTTTTGTTCCCGATTCATCGACGCGCCGCATGAAACTGGCAAGGAAGAAGCGCCCTTTGCCGCCATGTTGCAACGCGGTCTGGGGCCGTTCAATCGCGCCTACGAGAGAGTGCTGCTCCACTATGATCGCGCCCTGGCGGCAAGCCTCGATCATCCCAAGCGCACCGTCGCCATCATCATGGGAGTTTTCCTAGTCAGCCTCGCGCTGTCGCCGCTGCTGGGCGTTTCCTTTTTTCCGCGAACCGATCCCGGCCAGTTTGTGATTAACGTCAAAGCCCCCACCGGTCTCCGCATCGAGCTAACCGACAAATACATTAGCCGCGTGGAAGAAGACATAAGACAGATCGTTCCGCCCTCCGATCTGGGCATGATCGTCTCGAACATAGGCATCACGCCGGATTTCTCGGCTATCTATACCAGCAACTCGGGCCAACACACCGCCTTTGTTCAAGTCAGCCTCAAAGAAGGACGCAAGCGCAGCAGTTTCGACTATATGAATCGCGTAAGAGCGAAGCTAACCGAAGACTTCCCGGAACTCTCCACCTACTTCCAGACGGGAGGCTTGGTCGATTCGGTCGTCAACCTCGGCCTGCCCGCGCCCATTGATGTTCAAGTCAGCGGAAACGATATGCCCGAGGCCATGAAAACTGCGTCGGAACTGGCGAATAAAATTAAGCAGCTCAAAACCGTGAGCGATGTGCTCATCCCTCAAGACCTCGACTATCCGGGAATCGAACTTAATGTGAACCGTGAAATGGCTTCGCGGCTTGGTCTGTCGTCGGAGGAAACCGTCGATAATGTCATCACCGCCCTGACCTCGAACAGCATGATCGCGCCGAGTTATTGGGTTGACCCCCACAACGGCAACAACTACATGCTGACAGTGCAATACAACCAGACGCAGGTAAACTCGCTTCGCGATTTCAAGAATATTCCGCTGCACTCCCCGAATAATCTGAATCCCACTGATCTGGATGCAGTGGCAGACATAAAGATGATCAATACTCCGACAGAAGTGGATCATTACCAATTGCGGCGGGTTTTCGACGTTTACGTTGCGCCGTCCGGTCGGGATTTGGGAGGTCTGGCCACACAAGTGCAGAAAATAATCAATGGTACGACCGTGCCCTCGAACGTGCGCGTCGCGATGCACGGTTCGGTCGAAGGCATGCGACAGTCCTTTCACAGCTTCGGCATTGGCCTGCTTCTGTCGGTGGTTCTGGTTTACCTGATTCTCATGGCGCAATTCGCTTCGGCGAAAGACCCATTCTTAATCCTGCTCGCCGTGCCGCCTGGATTTACGGGTGTCATTCTCCTGCTGCTCGTCACCGGTACGACCGTCAACGTCATGTCTCTGATGGGCGTCATGATGATGATCGGCATCGTCGTATCCGATTCCATCCTGATCGTGGAATTCACCCGCGACCTTCGACGACAAGGGCAGGCCCCGATGGATGCCCTGAAGAATGCTTGTCACATTCGCCTGCGCCCCATTATGATGACCACCTTCGCCACTCTGCTTGGACTTGTCCCCATGGCGCTGGCTCTTGAAGCGGGCAGCGAGCAATACGCTCCGCTCGCCCGCGCCATCATCGGAGGACTAAGTCTCTCATTTGTCGTGACTCTGTTCTTGGTTCCCGCCGCGTACTTGCTCATGCATCGAGATGAAACTGCGCAGCCCACGGAGAACGCAGCATGAAGCATAGGCTTGCCGTCATCGCGTCTTTTGGAATTCTGACCATTTCGGCGCGGGCACAGGGTCAGGTAAAGCAAGTGGCCAAGAGCGTGCTAATTTCCGCACCCGTGCCGCAAAACACGTTCGCCCTGGCAATGACTGCCGCCCATCCTCCACAAACGCAGTCCGATGCACCAACGGATACGACTTCGACGATACAGCTCACTCTGAAGCAGGCGGAAGCTTTAGCCATCAAGCAAAATCCGCAAATCTCGGTCGGCCGGTTGTCCGCGCTCGCCGCGCGGCAGGTCACGCGCGAAGCCCGCTCCGCTTTGTGGCCGACCTCATCCGTCGATCTCACTGCCGTCGATGCGCGCGATAACAGCCGCATCACCGCGGGCGGCCTGAATAACCCGATCATTTACGACCGCGCCGCCGCGGGCGCAAACGTCAGCCAGCTCATCACCGACTTTGGACACACTTCCAATCTCGTCTCCAGCGCGAGCTATGCGGCCAAGGCCGAGAATCAAAATGCAATGGCGACGCAGCAACAAATACTGTTGGCGGTTGACCAAGCTTTCTACGGCGCCCTACAAGCCCAGGCTCTCTTGACCGTCGCGCAGCAAACCGTCTCAGCCCGCCAAACCGTCACCGATCAGGTGCAAGCGCTCTTCGACAACAAGTTGAAATCCCAACTCGACCTCAGCTTCGCCAACGTGAATCTCGCGCAGGCCAAACTTCTTCTGTTGGACGGGGAGAATAATCAGAAGTCGGCGCTGGCGACGCTCTCGTCAATCTTGGGATACGACAACCTGCAAAACTTCGCCTTGGTCGAGGATGGCGAGACCGCCGTGGCCCCTCCCGCAAGCATTAACGACCTCATAGCACAAGCGCTTAACTTGCGCCCCGAGATTCGTGCTCTCGATTTCCAGTTCAAGGCCGCAGAAAAGTTTCACAACGCCGAACGCGATCAGTTGTTACCCTCGATTCGGGCGCTCGGTGCAATCGGAGACACGCCCGTGCGCGATCCCGTGCTTTCGAATTGGTATGCAACGGCAGGCGTCAACATGGATATCCCGGTGTTCAACGGTTTCCTTTACCCAGCCCAGTCCCGGGAGGCGAAACTGCGAGAGCAGGCTGCGCAAGAGCGTTTACGGGATTTGCGCAACCGAATTTCGCGCGATGTCCGATCCAGTTGGCTGAACGCGAACACGGCTTACCAGCGGCTGAGCGTAACGCAGCAATTGCTCGATCAGGCGAACCTCGCTCTAAGCCTAGCCGAAACTCGCTACAAGCTAGGACTTAGTTCGATCGTCGAACTTAGCCAAGCACAGTTACAGCAGACTCAAGCGCAAATCAGTGGAGCCCAGGCGGGATACGACTACAGGCTCGCCCTAGCCGTTCTGCGATATCAAACGACCGGCATTTAAGTAAAAGACGTGACTACCGAAGAGAAGTATCGATTTCTTTCGATCCCTAATCATCGCCGTCCCTAGCAATACGAAGATGCTTTAGATCGACCGATGCATATTCGGCTCGATTCTAGCTTAAGTGAGGTAACCTTTGAGGGAGGACTAAGCGAGTGAAGGCACCCGAATCCTCGAGATCAAACCCACCGTGGCTGGCCGTCATCAAGGCTCTGTGGATCGCCATCCTGGTCGTTCTTCTATTTATGCTTGGTGAAGGCATGGCTCGCCACCGTTTCCATCAAGGCGGACGGCACCACTGGAACGGTTCCATCGGGCAGTAGCGCAGCAGAGATGACGGACCCGGCGAGCACAGCGAATCGGGCAGTCTATAAGCCGTGAGTCTATGAAATTTCTGGCCGCGACGGGTTCGCGACGCACGGCGTTAGTCCGAAGGGCAGGACACGCTTCTTCCGTGACGGGGAAGCGTCGGTCAGTGTGTGATCCTGCGTCGGCGGAAAATATATTTTGAAGGATGCACCTGAATTCAGCTCGCTCTCGACAACGATATAACCCGAATTTTGCTTCACAATTCCGAAGACGGTGGACATTCCGAGCCCCGTGCCCTTGCCCGGGACTTTCGTGGTAAAGAAGGGATCAAAGACCCGAGCTCTCGTATCGGCGTCCATGCCGCATCCATTGTCGCTGAAACTCAGCATCACGTAAGAACCGGGGGGGAGGTACTTGTTGGAGCGGGCGTAGGATTCGTCCAATTCGACATTAGCGGTCTCAATGGTCAGTTGGCCGCCATGAGGCATCGCATCCCGGGCATTGATGGCCAAGTTCATCAAAATCTGTCCGATTTGCCCAAGATCAATTTTTACCCATGCCAGATCGGAGCTCAATTTCAGGTGCGCATGAATCTTATGATTGAGCAGCAGAGGAAGCATCGTCGCGTGCCACTCCCTGATCGCCTCGTTGAGATCCAGAAGTACCGGTTGGATGACCTGCTGGCGGCTGAAGACCAGGAGCTGACGCGTTAATGCGGCAGCGCGAAGTCCGGCTTTGGAAATCTCCGCGGCGTACCTATGCTCTTTCCCCGACGGCAAGTTAGTTTGCAGAAGCTCGCTGTATCCTGTGATCACGTTGAGCACGTTATTAAACTCATGAGCCACGCCAACGGAGAGATGGCCTAAGGCTTCCATTTTTTGGGTGGCTTGAAGTTGCTCCTCCAAGAGCTTCCGCTGCGTAATATCTTCGTTCATGCCGTGATACTCGACAACGACGCCCCCCTTGAACACGGCCCGCAGTGTGGCCGAGAGCCAAATTCTCGAGCCATCCTTGCGGTAGGCCTGACATTCGAAATTCTTCACCATGCCCTGCTGCTCGACCTGCTTCTTGAAGCGTTCGCGGCATGCAGGATCGACGTACACTTGCTCAGAGATATCGTGGATGCTGGCAATCAACTCCTGAGGCGAAGCGTAGCCCAGCATTTCAGCCATGGCGGGATTTGCATTGAGGTAGCGCCCATCCGGTGTACTCTGGAAAATACCGAAGACGGCGTTCTCCACCACCTCGCGATATCTTTGCTGGGTTTCGCGAAGCTGAATCTCGATCGCCTGCATCCCCGCTGTGTCCTCCAGCGGTTTTGGACGAACCTCTTCGGATATGTCGCGTACCACAACCAGATCGAGTTCGCCGCCGCGAAGCATCAGCTTGCGGGACGTGAATTCAACGTCCATCCTCCGACCATCCTTCATCAGATGGCTGAGGTTGCCGTCGTTTATGCCGCTGCAGAGTTGCGTGATTTCCTCAAGCAACAGGGGGATGTGTTGCTGATGACAACAATCGGTAACTAAAATTCGCAATCATTAACCTCCGGAGCGGCGAGTCTCGGTGAGTCGCCGGGCCCCATTCTTTCCTAGTACCCCCTTGACTGAATTCTACGCCGCATTCTGACGGACGCCGAAAGTCGCTATTGCTTGCTTCAACTGGGAATCAACTTCGTCGGCGATGGTGACAACATCCAGCAAAACTTTGCTGAAATCGACGCTCCGCAGGTTATCTTGCAGAGTGGAGAAAATACTCACCTGCAAAACCCTCGATTCCTGAACCACCATGGGTGCGCTGTAGCCTTGCGCCAGCCGCAATAGTCCGTGGTCGCGCGCCGCGATCGACGGTTTCATCACGGAATCTGGGGGCAATCGCAACCGGATAATGATGTCGGCGAGCAGGCGAGGCAGGTGTCCCGTGCGCGCCTCGCGGGACATGGGGATGGCTGTCAGTTCTGAGTCTTTTTCCACTATGGCTAACCAGTTGCTGATCGTGGATTCGCTGGCGCGCTCCAGAATGGAGGCCACCGCTTCCATCTTCACCACCTTGCGAACTTCATGCAGGCCTAGTTTCTCCTTCATGAGTTTTCGCAGATCGGGGACGCTTACCGGTTTGGTAAGGACTTCGTCCGCTTGCGACATAATCGCAGCCATGGCTTCGTCGAGCGCTGGATAACCGCTGAGCACCACGGTAAGTGCGTCCGGGTGAGTGTGGCGCATGGCACTCACCACCGTGAAACCGTCCCCGGCCTGAGGCATGTGCAGGTCAGAGAGCAGAATGTCAAAGTTCTCGGTAGCAATGGCGCGGAGAGCGTCGCGCACGTTGGTGGCGGCGACCACTTCGCAGCCGTCGCGCTTTAATGCTTCTTCCAACATCAATAGAACCGCGTCGTCGTCATCGACGATCAGAACTCTTGGATGCCCCAAAATGCCTCCTTAATACCGTTGCAATGCGATCGGTGCTCAAAAGCACAGTCGGGGGTCTGCGGATCGGGTAGAGGACATCACACGTGCTGGGGAAACAGAACGAACCCCGTACTACAAGAATGTTAACTGTGAGCGAAAATCAAGACTGTATAAAATTGCACACTTTCGGAAGCATGCTGCGAAACGAGTGCGGGGCCCTCCCGGCGATTCGACCTATTTTGGCAGAAACGCGACCTTGGAGAATTCGTCCACCCGAGGCAGAAGAAGCGCATAATCGACGGCCTGGAGCAAGTTGTCCATGTCTTCCAATTTTGACTTTTGCAAGTAGCTTACCGCGCCATCCCTCCTCAATCTCGCCTCATTCGTGACTGGCAACCCGCTGAGGGCAATCACCGGAATTCGCTTGGTCGCGACGCTCCCTTTCAAAGCGAGCAGGACGTCCACGCCACTCAGCTTAGGCAACATCATGTCGAGCACAATGACGTCGGGAATGAGACTGCGCGCAACCCGCAGACCTTCCTCGCCATCGCTTGCGAGTTCCACTCGATATCCGCGAGAGGTGAGCACTTTCTTGAACGCGATTTGGAGGTGAAGGTTATCGTCAACCACAAGAATCGTCAGCATATGAGTAAGTCTCCTCGCTTGCGAAAAGCTCTGTGTCAGATTCGCCAATCAAACCCCAGTTATGCGTCGAAGCGTAACTCGCCGCGGGAGATGTCCAACGCTTTGCGAATGGCAAAGAGCAGGGTGGCGTCTTCCACAGGCTTTTGAAAAAATGCGGCGGCACCGGCTTGCAACGCCCGTTCCCGATTGCCTTCCGATTCGCGGCCGGTCAGAATAATGACTGGAATGTTTGCGATGCGGTCGTTTTTTTGCAAACGATCCATTACGACGAATCCGTCTCCGCAAGGCAACCCCAAATCGAGAATCAGCAGATCGGGCTTTTCTGTGACCAGGGCGGCGGTGGCGGAAATGGCATCCTCGGCAAACAACACGTCATAGCCGTTGGCCCGCAGCCGAACGCTTAATCCTTTTCTAATTGTGGGGTTGTCATCGACCACCAATATCTTTGTTTTATCCATAGAGTTCTCCTAGTCCAAAATAGTTACTTTGTTGTCAAACTGGTCACGGACTCAGATGTACGATCAAGCGCGCGACGAATATTGGAAGCATTCTCCAACATGATTCCTAGATATTCGCGTTGTTCACGCGACAATTCTCCCGCCAATCCGTCGAGCATGATTTTGCCGAATTGATGGATGCAGGCAAGCGCATTGCGTACTTCGTGAGAAAACTCCTTGGAGAGTTCAGCCGCGCATCGTGTAGGTTCTGTCATGGGGATACTTGATCTCCTATACCCGCGATTTCGTCCAGCGATTGACGAATGACCGCCAGTAATTCGTCGTCGTTCACGGGTTTCTGCAAGAACGCTTTCGCCCCCGCTTCGAAGGCTCGCTTTTGGTTTCCCAGACCATCACGGGCGGATACGACAATGATTGGAATTACGGCAAGAAAGGGAATCTTCTTAAGCCTTTCCATCACGGTGAAACCGTCGCCTCCGGGCAGACCGAGGTCGAGAAGTATTAAATCCGGGAGATGCTTGCGTGCTTCGGCAACCCCAGAGAAAGCGTCGGCGGCGAAAAAAGTATCGTATTCGTTCGCTTTGAGCCGTAAATGCATGCCCAGGCGTATGTCCGCGTTATCGTCGACAATCAGAATCTTCCTTTTATGCATTTACAATCTGCCTCGGCTGTGTGTGTTCATTCATAAGCTCCTCAATTCTGGTCGTTACTCTCGACAGAAGTTCTTTCTTCGATTCAGTGGCATCTCGTCGCATTGCGTCGATTGAGTGGTAAGACGTGGAATGGATTAGACCCGCCTGCTGAAGGTGCTCGGTGTGGCTCAGTTGCTGGCGAATTCTTTTACTGATAGCCTCGCCACCAATTCCGTCGGTCATGGCCAAAATGAAGAAAAACTCTGACGCTGTATTTGCGACTTCCATTTTGGGTAAGAGAATGTCCCGATCCGAGCGCAAGCACCCCTGCAGCAGGTCGCGTATTTCTGCACGCGCTGTGTCGGATAGCCAGCCGGTGTGCGAACCTATTTCCGTAGCAACAAGCGTAAAAAGTGGTTCGGTCTGCCTCACCTCTTCGAATGCCGGCGCGATCAATCGACTGAGAGAAATGATGGGAAGCGTAACGGAGAAGACCGAGCCGTGTTCCGGTCCGTTCTTCACCCAAATCTTGCCCGCCTGCCGGGTAACCAATTCCCTGCAGATGTACAACCCGAGGCCAAGTCCCTTTCGTTCTTCCAGAGCGGGATCGGGAACCTGGAAGAGACGATCGAAAATTCGCTCGGTCATATCCGCAGCGACCCCGCATCCCGAGTCTGCGACTTCCAGCTGCAGAAAACCCGGATCTTCATCAGATACCCGAACTCGAATCTTCACTGTACCGTTTGCCGGCGTGAATTTGATGGCATTATCCCCCAAAATCACAAGGATTTGCCGTATACGAATTGGGTCACCGCAGACGGACGGCAACTCAGGCTCGATATCTGAAGAAAGGGCGATGCCTTTGGCCAAAGCGGACTTTTGAAGCGTGTCGACAGCGTAGGCAACGGCGTCAGATAAAGAAGTGCACTGTAGATCGACTTTCAATTTACCGGCCTGCATGGCAGAAACGTCGAATAAATCGTTGATCATCGAGCGGAGTTGCCCGACGTTTTTCAAAACAATTTCCATGTACTGACGTTGTTCCGGGTTCAATTCTCCGGCCAATCCGTCCAGCAGAATGGTCACAAACTGCCGAATCGCGGTCAGGGGGGAACGGAGTTCGTGCGACACTTGAGAGAGGAAATTGTCTTTGAATTCTATTTGTTGTGTCTGGATAAGATCGGTTTCCGCTTGCAGGCGGTGGCGATCAATGGCATGGCGAAGAGCCCGGGGAAGCGCACGACTTTCGATCTGACCTTTGATCAGGTAGTCTTGTGCGCCGTGGGTCATGGCTTCGGCGGCCAGCGCTTCGTCATCCAAGCCCGTTAGGACGATCAAGGGGACGTCGGGAGCTGCAGCACGCGCCCTCATCACGGTATCCAGACCGTGGCCATCGGGCAATCCCATGTCTAAAAGGATGATGTCCACGCCTCCCTTGGCAAGGTAGGTCTCGGCTTCACTCATACGCAGGAGGTGTGTCAATTCAAAACTGCCGGGGCTTTCGCCTCTGAACATCTCGCGAAGTAAACGGACATCCCCGACATTATCCTCAACCACGAGAATCTTTAGCGCCTGGTCAGTCATGAGTTGGGTCCCCGCGGCAGCTTGACGACGGATAGCCAGAAACTGTCGATGCTTTTGACAACTTCGAGGAACCCGTCGAGATCCACAGGCTTGGTGATGTAAGAGTTCGCATGGAGGCTATAGCTGCGAAGGATGTCCGCGTCGGATGCAGAGGTGGTCAATATGACGACGGGGATCGTCTTCAGCGTGGGGCTCTTTTTGATCTCCTCCAGGACTTCCCGGCCATCCTTTTTGGGGAGGTTAAGGTCAAGAAGAATTAGATCGGGGCGAGGAACGCCGGAGTGCGTTCCTTCGCGATTCAGAAAGTCCATCGCTTCCGCGCCATCCGAGGCCACATGCAAGTTGATGTGGACCTTGGCGTCTTTAAATGCTTCTCTGGTGAGACGTACATCGCCAGGGCTGTCTTCCACCAAAAGGACTTCGATGGGTGTTGCATCGGTACCAATTGTTTTCATAATTCTTAAGCTCCTTCAGGCAGTGCAAAATAGAAGGTCGATCCCAATTTGAGTTCGGACTCGACCCATATTCGACCACCGACCCGCTCCAAGACTTTCTTGCAAATCGCCAATCCAATTCCGGTGCCTTCGAACTCATTGCGACCGTGAAGTCGCTGAAAGAGGACGAAGATCCGTTCAAAGTACTGTGGGTCAATCCCGAGACCGTTGTCTTTGACAGAAAACACCCATTCGTTCGCTGCGTTTTGGGAAGCGGATACATGTACTTGAGGGGTCTCGGCGCCTCTATACTTGATCGCATTTCCCACTAAGTTCTGAAATACCTGGGACAGCTGGGTTTCGTCCATCCGGATCGAAGGCAGAGAATCATGGGTCACTACGGCGCCGCTCTGCTCGATCGATGTTTTTAGATTGGTAAGCGCCCGCTTCAGTGCGTGTTCCGACGAGACCTCGCAAAGCACCTGCCCATTTGTTCCCGCGCGAGAATAGGCCAGCAGATCTTCGATCAGCCCCTGCATGCGGTTACAACCATCGACGGCAAACGCGATAAATTCGTCGGCATCGGAGTCCAGCCGACCCTTGTAGCGCTTGCCCAGAAGCTGCGTATAACTGGCCACCATGCGTAACGGTTCTTGCAGATCGTGGGATGCAACATAAGCAAATTGCTGCAACTCGTCATTGGAGCGCTTCAGTTCCCCCACTGTCTTCACCAGATGCTCTGCGGAATTCTTCCGCCCGCTGATGTCCCGGATCGCAGCCGTAACCAGAATGCCCCCCGCGCTTTCGAGCGGACTCAGCATGAGTTCGATGGGAAACTCGCTACCGTCTTTGCGTCTTCCGACGAGTTCGATCCCTGTGCCGATCTGCTGCGCCAGAGCCTCCGCTGCACTGCGCGTACCATCGGCAATAATGCGTTCGGCGAAGCCTTCCGGAATGATATTCATCACATCCTGTCCGACCAATTCATCGCGGCTGTAGCCAAACTCTTTTTCCGCACGAACGTTGAGGAGGACGATTTCGCCAGACGCGTTGACGACGACCATGGCATCCGGAGCAGCTTCCAACAGCCCTCGATACCGAGCCTCGGACTCCCTGCGCTCGCTGAGATCGTGGCTGAACTCGGAAAATCCTTTCAGGTTTCCGGACCTGTCGCGCAGAGCCGTGAACGTAACGCTCGCCATGAACTGTGAGCCGTCTTTCCTGACTCGCATGCCTTGCTCTTCGTGGGGGCCATTCGCGGCGCACATACGGAGTATTTCTTCCGGCCTGCCGCGTTCAATCTCCTTCTGAGGAAAGAAGCAGGAAAAGTTATGCCCGATAATCTCGTCGGCACGGTAACCCTTAATTCGTTCAGCTCCGGCATTCCAACTAAGGATCCGGCCTTGGGCGTCCATCATGAAGATGGCGTAGTCTGGAATTCCGTCAAGAAGCAGGCGGTATCTTTCTTCGCTTTCCTGAAGGGCGTGTTCTCCGAGCCGGCGACCTTCCTCCATCTGCGCGAGATGTGTTTCGGCCAATTGCTCGAGCTGAGCCTTGCTGCTGGCTAAGACTTCTTCCACAGTCTCCTCAGGCCGCTTGCTCTCAACAATGTCCGCCGTGACCGGCATTTCCTTGGCACGTGTGTTCAATGGGAGCTCCGCTCACTGTGGAGCCCGATCGTTACGGGGGGCCGGTTGACGACCAGCCAGTACAGGCCCAAAGTTTTCACGGTCGCCCGGAACTGATCGAAGTCTACGGGCTTCTGGATATAGCTGTTTACGCCTAGCTTGTAGCCCTCAACCAGGTCTCGCTCCTCGTCGGAGGACGTCATGATAACCACCGGAATCGCCTTGGTCCGGGAATCGTTCTTCAATTGCTTGAGCACTTGTAGACCGTCGACTCTGGGCAGTTTCAGATCCAGCAAGACTAGTTTGGGGGGATGGTTGAAACTTCTCTCGGCGAAAGCGCCGCAACAGAAAAGAAAGTCCAAGGCTTCTTTGCCGTCTCGGACGACAAATATGCTGTTCGCCAGTCTGTCCTCTTGTAAGGCATAAAGGGCGAGATTAGCGTCGTTCTGGCTGTCCTCAACCAAAAGTATGTCTGGATTTGTATTCATAGGGAACTTCCGGCAGATGCAGCAACTTTTTCGGGCGCCGGGCGTTCGCCACGACCGAGCGTGAAATAGAAAGTGGCCCCGCGATCCATCTCGGCTTCGACCCAGACGCGACCTCCGTGTTTCTTGATGATGCGTTCCACGGTAGCCAGGCCAATACCGTTGCCCTCAAACTCTTCGGCAAGATGCATGCGTTGGAATACACCAAACAACTTGCCCGAATATTTCATGTCGAACCCCACTCCGTTGTCCTTCACAAAGATTACTTTTTCCCCGTCCTTTTCCGTCTGCCCGATCTCGATCACGGCGGGAAACCGCGGCCGAGAATACTTCAAGGCGTTGCTGATCAGGTTTTGAAAGACCTGCCGCATTAAGATGGGATCGCATTCGACAAACGGCAGGTCGTCGATTTTCCATTTCACCTGCCGCCCTTCGATTTCTGGCGCCAGCAGGGCCACGACATCAGCTGTCAACGAAGTCAATCCTGTGGTCTCAACCTCCAGCGCCTGCCGACCTAAGCGCGCCAGTTTCAACATTTCGTCCACCATTTGGCCCATTCTCTGGGCTGCCTGCACGATAAGTTGCAGGTGCTCATGCGCTTCGGCGGGCAGAGAAGAGCGAAACTTCTCTCCGACGATCTTGGCGAACCCGCTTATGTGACGTATGGGCGCCCGCAAATCGTGCGACACGGAATAAGTGAAGGCCTCTAATTCTTCGTTGGCAACTTTCAGCTCGGCGGTTCGCTCAATCACCCGCCCCTCGAGGCTTTGATTGAGGGTCTGAATTTGCCGCTCCGCAGCCTTGCGTTCAGTGATGTCGCGGAGCACGGCAACGCCTCCCCCGAGGTTGCCATCGTTGTCCTTCAGGGGCCGTGCTGAAACTTCGAGAAACACCCCTCGGGCAGGCCCTGGGTGCTGAACCATCATTTCCACTTGCACGGATTCCCCGTGCAAAGCACGGACCAGCGGAAGTCGATCCGGCGGACACGGCGTGATTCCATCGGAGAGAAAGACTTCGTAATAAGGAGTCCAGCGCTCGGTGGGCAAGTCGGAAGCGTCGCGGCCCATCAACTTCTTGGCGGAGTCATTCCAGATGAGAAAATGACCGTCGGGATCAGCGGCGATCAGTCCTTCGCCCATGCTATCCAATACCAACTTGAACATACGGGTTTGCGCTTCCAGTGCTTCGCGGGAGACCGACAGTTCCTGAGCCTGCGCGGCCAGCAGTTCCTGTGCTGCCTTGTGCTCGCTGATGTCCGTATTCGTTCCGAACCACCGAACCACGTGCCCTTCCGAGTCCTTTAGGGGCATAACGCGGTTGAGGAATGTACGAAAGGTGCCGTCAGCACCCCGCAGAGGGAATTCCATATCGAAGGGCTCACCGGTGGCAATGGAGGCTTGCCACCGTTCCATTACCTTGGGCAGCATCGCGGAATCGATAACGCTCCGCCAGCCCCACCCCTCCATCTGCTCGGGTGTTGTACCGGTGTATTTGTACCAGCGCTGGTTGTACCAAGAGAACACTCCGTCGGCCCCAGCCATGTGGGCCAGTTGCGGGATGCCGTTGGCCATCGTCTCGAAGCGTTCCTCGCTCTCACGCAGAGCCTCCTCGGTACGCTTGCGCTGAGTGACGTCGCGGGCAATTTTCGACGCGCCGACAATCGCGCCGCCGCCGTCACGTATCGGCGAGATGGTCACGGAAGCGTCAAAGTGCGTGCCGTCTTTCCGGACGCGTATGGTTTCGAAGTGTTCAATGCTCTCACCTCTCTGGATACGCGCTAGGATGTCGGCCTCTTCGTTCCTGCGCTCCGGCGGCAAGAGAATTAGCAGGGGCTTGCCTAAAACTTCCGTTGAGGAGTACCCGAATATCCTTTCAGCGCCTCGGTTCCAGGCAGTAATCATCCCGCTGACGTCTTTGCTGATAATGGCGTCATCGGAATACTCGGCAATGGCGGCCAGCCGTTCGCGCATTTCCTCCGCCCTCTTGCGCTCGGTGATATCGCGGATCGCAAGTGTCACCAGAACTCCGTCCGCGACTGCTAACGGACTCAACATGATCTCCGTCGGAAAGTCGCTTCCATCCTTCCGCAATCCGATAAGCTCGATTCCAGCGCCCATCGGTTGCGTCAACACGTCCCCACCACTCCGCTTATCATTGGCGATCAGACGTTCGGCGAAGCCTATGGGAATGATCTTCTTGATCTTTTTCCCGACCAGTTCATCGCGGGTATATCCAAATTGTTTCTCCGCCTGAACATTGAGCACGACGATTTCCCCGACCGCGTTCACTACGACCATCGCATCCGGAGCCGCTTCCAGCAGGCCGCGGTATTTGGCTTCCGAATCATGGATGACTAGCAAAGCACGGTCGCGTTGCCGTCCGAACTTGCGGGCGTTCCAGCAGGCGGCACTGGCGAGCAATAAGAGCACTACGATGACGGCAATCTGATTCGAAGTGGTTTGACGCAACCGCCGCCTTGCGTCTGCATCGCGTAGCACCAACAATCGCAGCTCTTCGTCTTGCATCTGACCAACTAGCTCTTGCAAGTCATCCATGAGCGGCTTACCGGGTCCGCTTTCAATGGCATACGCTGCCGCTTTCAACCCCTGGGCTCGGCGCAAGCCAATGACAGTGTCTCCGAACCGGATCTTCTGCGCCATCAGGTTTTCGAGAACTGGCACTTGTTCCTGTTGCCTAGGGTTATCTACCGTCAAATTGCGGATCGCCGCCTCATGTTGCTCGGCGCTTAGTAGGTTGAGCTGGTAAGTATCGAGATAGGATTCTTTGCCCGTCAGAACAAAGCCACGGTAGCTTGATTCGATACTTTTTACGCCGGAGAGTAACTCCTGGAGATTTCCCAAAACCTCATGCGTATGCCGAACCCGCTGGTCGCTCGCGCGGAGTATGACGATACTGCGATACGAGAACGCGCCCATGGTCAGTAAGATCAACAGGCCCGAGCCGAGCGCGAATAAAAACTTCCGATTCAACGCATTTTCGCAGTCTGAAGATGCAGCAGCACGATCTCTCCGTCTTAGTTTGCTACCTTCGCTGGAGCATCTGTCGTGCCAGAGCGGCGCAGTCATGTCCTCAACCACATGGAGAGAACTGTCTCGTCGGATTCTTTCTAATAGCGTCTTAGATCGGAACACTCTGTTCGAGAATCGTCCGCGAGCTGTGGAAGGGTACGAAGTCGAACTCCGCAGATTGAGGATTGGTCAAGAGTGAGCAATTTTATACAGTCTTGCCGAAGGCTGCGGCGGTAGGATTCGTGCATTGACGCACCGGGGCCGTTTCGCCTGGGAGTTCCTTCCCATCCCCCGGAAGGATCACGGCGACGGCCCCGTTCAGTGTTAGGACTGTATTGTAAGTTTCCTCGTTGCTGAACCGCCGATCTCTCTCACGCGATTTCACCCTTCTGCAACACCTTCATCTTGGACAATATTTGATAGACGGTGCCGCGGCCAATGCCGAGGATTTCCGCTGCTTTGGCTTTGTTGCCTCCCACCGCTTCCAGTACCCGCAGGACGTGTCTCCTTTCGACTTCGTCCAGGGGAAGAAGTAAATTATTTCCGACATTATCTCTATCTCTATTTGGGTCGGGCAGGCGCACATTGTCGTGAAGGTCACCTACGTCGATCAGGTTTCCCTCGACCATCATGCAGGCATTGCCGATCACGTTTTCCAGTTCGCGAATGTTGCCAGGCCAGGAGTAGACTGCCATGCGAGCCTGCGCCCTGCGGGTAAGACCGCTGATCTGCTTGTTGTATTCCAGCGAGTACTTCTTGACGAAATGACGTTCTAAAAGGGGCAGGTCCTCGCGGCGGTCGATCAATGTTGGCAGCGCGATGTCCACCATGGCTAAACGATAATAAAGGTCTTCCCGGAAGGTGCCTTCTCGGACCATGGCCTTGAGGTCACGATGGGTGGCCGCCACCACTCGCACGTCGATAGGACGATTGGTCGATGACCCCACCCTTTGCACCTGCCGATTCTGCAGCACTCGCAGCAGTTTGGCTTGGGCCGCCAGTGACAATTCCCCAATCTCATCCAGGAAGATGGTGCCGCCGTCGGCCTGTTCAAACAAACCGGCGCGGTCTTGATTGGCTCCGGTAAAGGCGCCCCGAACATATCCAAAGAGTTCGCTCTCCAGAAGGGTCTCGACCAGTGCTGAGCAATTGCAGACGACAAGTGCCCCCCGTTTCGCTGGGCTCAGGCGGTGTAAGGCTTGCGCCACGAGCTCTTTACCGGTGCCGGTGGCGCCGTTCACCAACACCGTTCGATAGTGCGGGGCGATGCGTCGAATCCGTGCAAAAACGTCCAGCATCACAGGGCTGCGAGCCACCATGCCCTCAAACTGATAGACCTCGACCATCTCTTGGTCGAGCCGTAAGGTTTGTCTTCGCTTCTCGGCTTCGGCGAGGATGCCCGCAATGCGATCGCGCAGCTTACCGATATGGAGAGGCTTGGCCAGGTAGTCGCACGCCCCTTTCTGAATGGCCTCAACCGCTGATTCCGTCGTATAAAAACCGGTCATAAGAATTACATCGGTACCGGGGTCGGCCGCGACGATCCGCTCCAGGATTTCCAACCCGTTAACTTTCGGCATCACCATGTCGACGAGAACGACACGCGGCCGGTGCTCGAGGAAGAGCTCGAGTCCGACTTCAGGATCCTCGGAGATTATGATCTGGACGCCGTCTTGATCGAGAGCCTCGCGGATCAACTCGAGGTTCTGCAGGCTGTCGTCAATCACCAACACTTTAAGGGCTGGGGTAACTCTCATAAGTATCCGGCCTCAAACCGAGTGCACGACAATCTAGTGCATGACAATACCGTGATTCCTCCAGAACGCCACAACCGCGATGGATCGACTTTGCCCTTAACCATGATGCCAACATGAGTAACATAGTTTGATGGAGTGTCAACACTGATCAAGCATTTTTTCGGTTTTCCGGAATTCCGCCTGTAAGCGAGTCCCGTCCGGGTGTTCGCATTTAGAACAGTTGTTCCGATTCAGCACTCTATCCAGCCACCACGGCGATAACGTAACGCCTTTCGTATCATCTATTTACAGTCATAACATCCTTTGGCCACGGGCTTGCCCTTTCCCTTTTCGGAACGGGTGCTCGGGCGGCCTATTCCTAAGTAAGTCCAGCAACGGGAGAGTCCATGTTTACGAAGGCTTTGTTTCCAGCTCGACCCAGGAACGCATTGGACGGATGGCTGTCGACGCTGCTGCTGTGCGCACTTGGCGGGATGGCGATGGCGTCATCGCTGGCGACATCGGCACTGGGCATTAGCAACGCCGCCACCGTTACGACTCTAAGCATTGCTCCCGGCCCCTCGGTCAACGCTGGGGTTGCAGTTACTCTCACCGCCACGGTGAACCTGAACGGGTCTCCTGTCACGCTCGGTTCGGTAAGCTTTTGCGATGCCGCTATCGGGTGCGTCGGCCGCGGAATTCTGGGCACGACGCAACTCACGAGTGCCGGGACGGCGGCAATGAAGTTTACGCCGGGGGTCGGCACTTATGAATTTGAAGCGGTGTTTCAGGGCACTGGATCCGGTGCGCTTGGCAGCACTTCGAGCCAGCAGAGTCTGGCCGTCATTGGCATCTCAAGCTACACCTCCACGACCACGTTAGGGGCGAGCGGGAGCGTGGGCAACTATACGTTGACCGCGACCGTCTCTGCGTTTGGCCGAGTCACGCCTATAGGAAACGTTTCTTTCATAGACACGACCGGGGGGAATTTTACGGTGGCGTCGGCGAACCTCGATCCGGCCAGTCTTATTTTTTCATTCACACCGGGAGCGGGATCGCCAGTGCCAGCGGGCAATGGCTCTTATTTCGTGGCCGCCGGAGACCTTAACAACGATGGTATCCCGGACCTGATTACGCCCGACAACAACGATGCAACTGCGGCGGTGTTGCTGGGCAATGGGGATGGGACATTCCAAACTGCGACCCTTAATGGAACGGGCGTCGCGCCCGTCGCGGCGAAGGTCGGAGACTTCAACGGAGACGGGTTTCTCGATATTGCCGTTGCCAACTCTGGCAGTGGTACTGTAAGCATACTTCTGGGAAATGGCGATGGCACATTCCAGAACCAAGTTACATACGGTGTCGGCAACGCACCGAATGCAGTCGCCGTCGCAGACTTGAATCGGGACGGCAATCTCGATTTGGTAGTGGTTAATACCACGGACGGAACCGCCAGTGTGCTCTTGGGCAATGGCGACGGCACCTTTCAAGCCCAAACCGTGATTTCGGTGGGCAACGGGCCGTGGGACGTGCTGGTTGGCGATTTCAACGGGGACGGGATTCCCGATATCGCCACCGCCAACCGAAGTGATAACACCTTGGGCGTTTTGTTGGGCAACGGCGACGGCACTTTTGCCGCGGCAGTTCCTTATGCCACTGGCTCCTACCCCGACGCTGTCGTAACGGGAGACTTCAACGGGGACGGGTTCGCCGACCTCGTGGTCGGCAATTACCTGGACGGGACGGTGAGTGTACTGCTCGGCAATGGCGACGGAACATTCCAGAATCAGTCCGTCTATAGCGCGGGCCCAGCGGTTGCAAGAATGGCCGTGGGCGATTTCAACGGGGACAATATCCTAGACATAGCTGCCCCCAACGCTAATGTCGGAACCGTCACGCTGCTCTTCGGCAATGGGGATGGAACATTCCAAACGCAACCCACCTATACCGTGGGAAGCACTCCTCTGGCAGTCGCGAGCGTGGATCTCAATGGCGACGGGCTTACTGACCTTGCGGTCGTAAACTGCACCGAGGGCGGCATCGGGACCATAAGCATTCTGCTCGGGGAACAGATTCTGACCGCGACGGCGATCGGCGTTGACGTACCGGGTTCAGGAACCCAAAGCACGCTGGCGATGTATCCGGGAGACAGCAGTCGAGCAGCCAGCCAATCCAGTACGCTTGGCCTCACCGGCGGTCCCTTGCTGGCTAGCGCAACCGCGCTGGCTTCCTCCGCGAACCCGATTCAGCTCAACCAAGCCGTAACGTTCACAGCCACTGTGACGGCGAGTTCTGGCTCCCCCACAGGAACCGTAACCTTCAAGAACGGAAACGCTGTGCTTGGAGTAAGCGCAATGAACGGAAGTTCGCAAGCGAGTTACACAGCGAGCACGCTCCCGGCAGGCGACAGCGTAATCACCGCGGTGTACGCGGGCGACACGCACTACGGGGCATCCACTTCGTCGAGCATTAACGAAGTGGTCAATCCGGCATCTCCGGCCGCGACCACGACCGCATTGGCCTCGAGCGCCTCCCATTCCGCCTACGGAACGGCGGTGACTTTCACAGCCACGGTCGGCAGTAACTCTGGATCTCCGGCGGGATCGGTTAATTTCTTCTCGGGATCGACCGCACTGGGAAGTGCGGCGTTGAATGGAGCCTCCGAAGCCATCTACACAACCAGTCTGTTGCCGGTGGGATCGGACGCGATTACTGCCGTATACACGGGGAATGCCGATTACGCGCCCTCGACTTCCCCTGCCTTGGACGAACTGGTCAGCGGCTCCGGTCCGTCAGCAACAACCACAGAATTGCACGCTTCACTCTCCGACAGCTACTTCGGCAACGCTATCACTTTCACGGCTACAGTGACGCCCGCGCCTTCGGGCTCAGCGGTCGGTACGGTGAGTTTTTATAGCGGCTCAACACTGCTGGGAAAGATCGCTCCCGCTGGGGGCACTGCGACGCTGACCACCAGCGCGCTCGCGGGAGGTTCGGACAGCGTTACGGCGGTTTATTCGGGTGACGCAAGCTTAGCCGCCTCGACCTCTGCTGCGGTCGTAGAGACTGTAAAACCGGTGTTTAGCGTGGCCGGACCTTCCACTCCGATCACCCTACCTGCGGGTAAGGCGGGTAGCCTAACGGTTGAGGTCACGCCCATGGGCGGGACATTCGATGGCAACGTTACCATGTCGGCATCCGGCCTTCCTCCGAACATGGTCGCTACATTTACACCCGCTAACGTAATGCTACAGTCGTCAGCTGAGTCAACGACTCTGGCTTGGACATTTCAATCTTCCCAACAGGCGTCGAACACGCCAGCCCAGCGCGGGCAGCGAAATCCCTGGATTCCGCTGAGCGTGGTGGCTGGGGCGTGTTTCATGGCGAAAAAGCGCAAGAGCCTCCCCCGATATATGTCGACTCTTGCGCTGCTGATGATTGTCGGCGGGTCGCTGGGACTGACAGGCTGCGCGGGCGGTACAGGCATTGAGTCTGTTCCGCCCACGCAGGGTCAGACTTACACCGTCACGATCACGGGAACCAGCGGCACGTTGCAGCGCAGCACCACGATCTCGATGATCGTGCAGTAATACATGACCGGACTTTACTGCCAGGAAGGATGAAACCAGGGATGGGCGCTGAAAACGAAGTTCTGCTGGTAGAAGACTCCGCCGTATACGAAAAGATCATCACCGGTCACCTGCGAGACTGGGGCTTCCAGGTGACCGTGGCGAGAAACGGCGAGGATGCCTGGGCCGTGTTGCAAATGCCCAACAGCCCTCGCTTGGTGATCATGGACTGGGTAATGCCCAAGATGGATGGATTGGAGCTTTGCCAGAAGATTCGCAGCCTCCCCACTTCAGTTCCCTACTCCTACATCCTGCTGATGACGGGGAAAGATGGCCGCAGTGATCTTCTGAAAGCCATGGATGCCGGCGTGGATGATTACCTGGTCAAGCCGTTCGACGATCTTGAGCTCAAGGCGCGTCTTTTTGCCGGCAGGCGTGTGCTTCTTCTGCAAAGCGAATTGATTGCCGCTCACGACAAACTTCAGTTTGTGGCCTCCCATGATTCTTTGACTGGAGTCATGAATCGCAAAGAAATCATCGATGCTTTGCTGCGCGAGATGGCCAGGTCGAAACGCGAGCGCTCGCCTCTCGCGATTGCCATGGTCGATGTGGATCATTTCAAGGCTGTAAACGACGAACTCGGCCATCTCTTCGGAGACCACGCCCTTAAAGAAGTTGCGCAGAGACTGCACGCCAAACTACGCGTCTACGATTCCGTCGGCAGGTATGGCGGGGAAGAGTTTCTGTTGGTGTTCCCCGGATGCGACTTGACCAACATGCTGGTGCGCATGGATGAAGTGCGCTCGTTCGTGAGCCGCAGTCCCTTGAGCGCTATGGGAAAGCACCGACTGCTTACGATCAGCATAGGAGTCGCGGTCTTCGACGGTGAAACCCCGATCGAAGTGGAGACTCTGCTTCACCAGGCGGATATGAGCCTTTACGAAGCAAAAAGGAAAGGTCGCAATCGCGTGGAACATCTCGAACCGCAGCGGGGACATGCAGTGCCCACTCCTGCTTCGTCGAGCGCTGTGTTCGAAAGGACGATTCAGTGAAGACTCTGCTTCTCATAGAGGACAGCAAGTTCTTGCGCATGGCCACGGAACGCCTGTTGGTCAAAGAAGGCTATGTCATCCTTTGCGCGAGCGATGGCGAGGAAGCGCTGAGCATCGCGCGCGAACAACGTCCTGACATGGTGATTCTCGATATGCTCTTGCCGAAAATCAGCGGTATCGAAGTCTTGAACAAGTTAAAGAGCGGATCGCTCACTAGCGGGATCCCCGTCATCGTGCTAAGTGGCATGTCGCAAAGAAATGAAGAGAAGCTCAAACGCGCGGGAGCCTCTGCGTTTCTGGAGAAAGGACCTCTGCTCGAAAACCCGAAGCCACTGCTGGAGGCGATCAAGAAGATTCTGCTTCAGACTCCGCCCTGGCTGTCGATTGACGACAATCCTTCCCCTATGACAGCTAAGGACACGGGCGAATGAAGAAAACGCAACCTGTCACAACCGGCGAAACTAGCACACGTTTCAACAACGTGGAGCGTCGAGAGTGGTGGCTTTGGTCGACCGCTGTTCTTATTACGCTGATGCTGACCATGGGGCTGGTTTCTTTTCTGTTTCCCCACGCCAGCCCGGGCAGCCACGAGTTCGATGGAATGGAAGTCGTGACCATCGTCCGGGGATTGGTCGGCCTGATCTTGTTGTTCGACGTATACGTAGTCTTTCAACAACTGCAAATCCATCGCATTCGACGGCGCTTGCTGGACCATGAAGAGATGTTCCGCCTCATCACCGAGAATGCCGCCGATATGATCGCGGTGGTGAGCGCCGAGGGCCAGCGCCTCTATAACAGCCCGTCGTACTACAAGGTCTTGGGTTACACGGCGGAGGACTTGATTGCATCTTCGGGCTTCGAACAAATTCATCCGGAGGATCAGCCACGGGTTCGGCAAGCTTCTGAAGAGGCTCGCACGCATGGAGTCGGCCGCAGAATTGAGTACCGTGTGCGTCATAAGGATGGGAACTGGCGGAACCTGGAGTCCACGGCGAGCGCGATACGCAATGCCGCTGGCGAAGTCGACAAGTTGGTGATCGTGAATCGCGACATCACCGACCGCAAGCGTCTGGAAGAGCAATTCCGCCAGTCACAAAAGATGGAGGCGGTCGGCCGGCTCTCCGGAGGCATCGCGCACGACTTCAATAACCTGCTGGGTGTGATGATTGGTTTCTGCGAAATTCTGCAAGAGCAAGTCATGCAAGATCCAGTGCTAAGCGACAGTGTTTCCGAGATATTAAAGGCGGGAAACAAGGCCGCGGCTCTTACCCGTCAACTGCTGGCCTTCAGCCGACAACAGGTACTCGAGCCTACGGTGCTTGAACTCAACCGCACAATTTCAGAAATCGAGAAGATGCTCAATCGCATCATCGGCGAGGATATCGAGCTTGCCACGACGCTCGACTCCACTTTGAGACGCGTAAAGGCCGATGAGGGTCAGATCGAGCAGGTAATTCTCAATCTGGCAGTGAATGCCCGCGACGCCATGCCCGACGGCGGCAAACTTTTGATCGAGACCAAGAATATCCAAATCGATGAACGATTCGCAGCTTCCTTCCCCTATCCGGTAAAGGCTGGGGCCTACGTCTTACTCTCTGTCAGTGACAGCGGCATGGGCATGGACAGCACGACTCAGGCCCACATGTTCGAGCCCTTCTTTACCACCAAAGAGAAGGGCAAAGGCACCGGACTTGGACTGGCCACAGTCTATGGAATCGTTAAACAGAGTGGCGGATACATCGACGTGGCCAGTGAACTGGGACGCGGCACAACCTTTAAGATTTACCTGCCTCGCGTAGACCAGGAAGCCACGCCCCAGATTCGCAAGACTCAAGACAGGCAATTCACCGGAACAGGCAAAACCCTGTTGATCGTGGAAGACGAAGAATCGCTATTGAAAGCGACTTGTCGTTTGCTGGAAGGTTTCGGGTACAACTTGTTGCAAGCGACATGCGGTGCAGACGCACTACGCATCAGCGAACATTACTCGCATAAAATCGATCTGATTCTGGCCGATGTCGTGATGCCGGGAATGAGCGGACCCGAACTCATCGAACAACTCAAAGAAAAACGACCTGACATCAAAGTGGTTTACATGTCGGGCTACACCGGTCAGGCGGTGGGACGATCCGAGGTATTTTCTCCCAACGCACCATTTTTATTGAAGCCTTTCAGTCGAGCTGATCTGGGCAAGAAACTAAGCGCAGCCTTGGATGGCGAGGAAATCGAAAATCCACCTTTATTACACGCGTGACAGAGGACAACACAATGAAACGACTATTGATGATCGACGACGATGATGCAATTCGCAAGTTGGTTCGGATGCGCCTGTCCGACACCTATGAGGTGATCGACACAGGCGACCCCGAACAAGCCCTCGCACTGGCTTTAGCCAATGAGCCGGACGCGATTCTGCTCGACGTGAAGATGCCGCGGCTTTCCGGCTTCGACCTGTGCCACAGTCTGCGATCGTTAACCTACACTTCGATGATTCCGATTTTCGTGGTCAGTGGCGGCTTCGACACCCGCGAGAAATATAAAGAGCGATGCGATTGGCTGGGAGCGAAGGGTTTCGTCGACAAGCCCATCGATTTCGTTCAACTCAGAGCCAAGCTGGAAGAAGAATTCAGCCACGGCAAGATCGAGCGCAGAAGCGACGTCCGCCTTCAAATGAAACTCGCGTTGAAACTTAAGGGTAAGGGAGTCGACGGCGCGCCTTACGAAGAGCGAGTGACGACCGAGGATGTCAGTACATCGGGCTTTCTTTGCACCTGCGCCCGCCCGCTGGTGAAAGGGATGGTCTTCGAAGTCTTCTTGCCGGGCGAGACCGAACTTCATGCTGGCCGCGCCCGGGTCGTACGCCGCGAGACAAGCAACGCTGCTTGGCCGAGCTACGGGTTCGTGTTTGAAGAGAAAACCGCCGCGTGGGTCATTCAACAAAATCGCTGCTAAGGGGAATGAACCTATGAAAACTCAACTTCTTTTAGTCGACGACGAGCAACACTTGCAGGCGCTTATGGCAGAGTTCTTTTCGTCCAACCGCTACGAAGTCCAATGCGCCACTGAAGCCGAAGAAGCGATCGCAATGATCCGTCATCATCACTTCGATCTTGTGATCTCCGACCTCGAACTGAATTCGGTGGAAGGCTTGAACGGATTCAGTGTGCTCAAAGCCCTGCGCCAGTTCGCTCCCAACGCCAAGATCATCGTCTATTCGGGTCATACCGATGCACAAGTCATGGAAGCGGCGCTTCGTCACGGAGGCAACAAATTTCTAGCGAAGCCGTTAGCGCTCACCGAACTTTTGGCGAACGCGGAGGAACTATGTCCACCCTCTTAACCAAGATCATGGCACCAGGAGCGCTCTCGACCGTTTTTCAACCGATCTATCGACTCGATGCAACCGGCGCTTTACCGGTGATCCTCGAATGCTTGACGCGGGGGCCAGCGGGAACAAATGCCGACCACGCAGGAGTGCTTTTTGAATATGCGCAGCTGAAGGCGGCGGAGTCGCAAGTGGATCGCGCCTGCATTGCTGCAGCACTGCAGACGGTCGCCACCTTTGATCACCCCATCACAATCTCTTTGAATGTTTTCGCCGCTACGCTGGTGCGGGACGCGGATTTCCTGCCATGGCTGGGCAAGTTAATGGCTCAAGCAAATCTCGATCCCGCTCACTTGGTCTTCGAAATCGTGGAACATGGCGAGGCGTGGAACGCGGAGGCGTTTGGCTGCGCTCTCCGTGACATTCGACAACTGGGATGCGGGATCGCTCTGGACGATGTGGGTCTGGCCCACTCAAACTTTCAGAGAATCTTGCAGTGCAATCCGGAGTTCTTGAAGCTTGATCGCTGCATCATCCGTGAATGCGACAAGGACACTCGCCGGCAAGCGCTGTTACGTTCTCTGGGCCTCCTGGCTCACGACCTGGGATCGAAATTGATCGCGGAAGGAGTCGAGACACAATCAGAGTTAGCCACGGTCCGAGCCCACGACATCGATCTCGTGCAAGGCTTCGTCTTCTCCAAACCGGTATCCGCTGCGAAAGTGCACGAACTGTCTGGAATCGCGCGATCGACCGCGGGACAAAGAGCCACAAAGTGGAGTACGACTGCTGACGAGTCCGCGGGGCGGGATTCGGCATGGAAGAGACAGACTCTATGGGACGTTCCCACCCGTGAAGTTGCTGCGAAGCCCGAAACGTTTATGGCAGCAACCGGAGATGCGCAACCTAGTCACCTTGTTTGGTGAAAATCTCGCACAAACGCGAGCGGTGAAAGACGGTTACTGCGATCTAAGACGTCAGTCGCCTTTGTGGGGTTTCGAAGATAGTAGGAACTGCATGCCGAAGTATCCGATGAAATAGGACTGATTGTTGCGATTGGGTTCGAGGGCGCGTCCGGCCATGAATAACACGATCAGTGATGGGCGAAGTTTGTAGCGTCCGCCGAAGTCAATGGTCGGCTGGTTCTCCGAGGGATGAAAGATTCCCTCGTTGTAGAGTTCCATATCGGCTTCGAGCCTGGGCGTAATGTCTTTGCCGACGACCAGACCCATGAGCCAGCCGTCCGGCCCCTTGTGGACGAAGTTATAGCCGAGTTCGTAGTCCACGTCGAAGGGGCCAATTTTCTTGGTGAATTCAAAAGGCAAAAGGAATGTGTCGCTGGCTGGGGTAATGCCGCGTCGCACCGCGTTATTCGGATTGTTGACGAAGAGCTGGGGGAAGACTGAGATGTTAAGCTTGCCCTCACCGGGATCGTAGAAGCGCCATTTTACGCCGGGATTGGATTGGCCCAAACCAAAGGCCGAGGGAGCGGAACCATCTTTTACCCGCAGCCATGCATTCTCGTAGGTGAGTTGAATGCGCTCGCCCACGCCGAAATTTATGTCGAGGTCGGGGACGTGCGACACCGACTCACCGCTATAAAGATATGGGATGTAACCAACATTGATTTCCCAATCAAGATTGCCGGGCGTACCGGGATCGTTGGTGTAGTAAGGCGGGCCGCCTTGCGCGAAGGCGGAGCTGGCAAAGGTAAGCGCGAAAAGGCCAAACATAAGGCCTCGGAGGCCTGCGAACAGGTTCACTCTCGGGTAAAAGAAGAGCCGATCAATCAAGGTAAATGCTACTCCCGCAAATCTATAACTACGCTATGAATTCAGGCTCGAGTCCGTTGGCTCGGCTACGTTCATTTCTCAAAATGGCCACGCGCCAGCTCATCAAGGAAAGCCGCGGCGCGGGCTCCGTCAATCACGCGATGATCGGAGGAGAGAGTGACCGTCAAAATTGGCCGTACCGCAGGTTGGCCGTCAACGGCGACGACGCGGTCCACGATGCGGCCTACAGCTAGGATCGCGGCTTGGGGCGGCGTGATGATGGCGGTGAAGGCGTCCACGTTGTACATGCCAAGATTGCTGATAGTGAAGGTGCCGTTGGCGATGTCCGATGGGCGCAACTTGCCGGAGCGGGCGCGGTCGGTAAGTTCTTTGCGCAGCGCTGCGATCTCGGGGACGGTGAGCGTGTTCGCTTTCGGAATGACTGCGGCAACTACGCCGTCGTTCACGGCCATGGCCAGCGCGATGTGGATTTCGGAATGGACTTGAATTCCCTGCCCCGTCCAACTGGCGTTGATCCGTGGATGTTGCGAGAGTACGTGTGCGACTCGTGAGATCAGAACGTCGGTGTGGGTGACTTTCGCCGCACCAGCGCTGGCGGCGAACTTTTCTTTAGCAGCGACTAGCGCGGTCGCATCGATCTCGCGGGTCACGAAAAAATGTGGAACGCTTTTCCAGCTTTCGGTTGTACGCTCGGCCATCAAGCGACCGATAGAGGTCAGCGATTCTATCTGAGTTTTGGGAGCGGTAGATGCACTGCTGGCCGCGGCTTGGACATCGGCGGCGAGAATCTCTCCGCCGGGGCCGGTGCCTTGCAGCTTGGAAATATCTACGCCTTGTTCTTGCGCAAGCCGTCGTGCTTTCGGAGAAATTCTCGCTGACGCAGATTTCGTTTCTGCGGGAGCCGCATGGCTTATCGGCGCTGATGATGGCCTTGCCGATTCCGTCGTCGCCCGCGCCGATGCGTTTGCAGCGGCGTCTTCCGCCGGAACGCTTTCTCCCGCCGCCAAAATCCATGCGATGGTTTGGCCTACGGGGATTACGTCTCCTTCTTTGGCTTTGATTCCCGCGAGGACACCATCGCCCGTGGCCTCAATCTCCATGACGGCTTTGTCGGTTTCGATTTCGAGTAGAGGCTCGCCTTTCGAGACGCTTTGGCCTTCCTTCTTTAGCCACGAAACCAGCTTGCCGGTTTCCTGAGCCATTTCGAGCGCAGGCATTACGACGCTGATCGCCATGTTAGTCGGCCATCACGACGCGTTCGGTTTTGGCGCTGGCGTCGATCATCTCTTTGACGTGAACGCTGGGTGACGACTCGGTTTCGCGCGTCGTGGGTAGCGGGCCATCGACGGTGAAGTAGTGCGCTCCCGCGACCATAAGCTTTTCTGCCGGGAAGCGGGTGATGACCTCGTGTCCGGTTTCAGTCACGACGATTTCTTCTTCGATACGCGCGGCGCTCCAGCCGTCGGTCGAAGGCCAGAAGGTTTCGAGCGCGAACACCATGCCGGGCTTGATTTCCTGAGGATGATCGAGTGAAACGAGACGGCTGATGACGGGCTTCTCCCAGATGGCGAGACCGATGCCGTGACCGTATTGCAGCGCGAACGCTGCTTCTTCGTTGGGAAAGCCGAAGTCGGTGGCTTTGGGCCAAACGGATGCGATTTCGGCGGTCGTGCGACCGGGCCTAACTAAGTCGATGGCGGCGTCGAGGTAATCGCGGCAGCGCTTGTAGGCGTCCACCATGGCGTGCGTGCCGTAACCGATGGTGAAGCAGCGGTAGTAGCAAGTGCGATAGCCCATGTAGGAATGCAGAATGTCGTAATACACAGGATCGCCGGGGCGCAGCACACGGTCGGAAAAAACGTGCGGGTGCGGACTGCAACGTTCGCCGGAGATTGCGTTCACGGCCTCGACGTATTCGGAGCCGAGGTCGTAGAGAACTTTGCTGACCAGGCCAACGGCTTCGTTTTCGCGCAGGCCAGGCTTCATGGCGCGATAGAGCTCGTCGTATGCAGCGTCCACCATCATGGCAGAGTGATTGAGCAGCGAAATTTCGTCTTGCGTCTTAATCACGCGCACGTTGGACATGAATTCCTGTCCATCGACGACGGTGATGCCTTCGCGCTGCAACGCGAAGAGAACCGGCAGCTCGATGATGTCGATGCCGACGGGCTCTTTGTGCAGGCCTCGCATTTCGAGCTCGATGCGGATTTTCTTGGCGACATCTTCGGCGCGGCCCATCTCCGGCGACATCGTGCCCCGCAGCATTGAGATGCCGGGACGCGACCGCTCGCCTAACCAAGGGCAGTTGAGTTGATGATGCTTGGCAGCGGAGCCGAAGTCCCACAGAATAGGTTCGTCATTTTGCGGCAGCAGGGTGAAGCGATTGGCTTTGTCCTGCGCCCAGGTGCCGATGTGCGTGGCCGTCAGGTATCGCACGTTGTTCATGTCAAAGCACAGGATTGAACCCATCTCCGACTTAGCCAGAAGATCTTTCGCGCGCTGCAATCGCTCGCGGCGCAGACGATCGAAGTCGATGCGATTCTCCCAATCGACCGCCATGGTTCCGTACGTTTTCAGTGCCATAATCTGCCTCTTGTGTTACGAGTGCTTGTGTAGGAGCGCTTAATTAAGTCCGTTTGCACATAGATCGTGCCATTTCAAAAACATTTTGCTCGGTAGGGACGGTTACGTCTTCGAGCGGCGGAGAAAATGGAATCGGCACATGCATCGCGCATAGTCTGCGCACCGGGCCGTCGAGATCGTAGAATGCGCCCTCGGCGACCACTGCGGCAAGTTCTGCGCCGACGCCGTAGCGGCCGTAACCTTCGTCCATGATGATGGCGCGGGAAGTTTTCTTCACCGAAGCGATCAAAGTTTTTTCGTCGAGTGGCCACATGGTGCGCGGATCGACGACTTCCGCGCTGATGCCCGCTTCTTCGAGCAGAGCGGCCCCGCCCAGCGCGACTTGCACCATGCTGCTGGTTGCAATGATCGTAATGTCGGAGCCTTCGCGCTTCACATCTGCCACGCCCAGAGGGATGGTGTAATCCTCCTCGGGAACCGGGCCTTTCAGTTTGTACATCATTTTATCTTCAAAGAAGACGACTGGATTCTCGTCGCGAATCGCGGTCTTTAGCAGACCTTTCGCGTCGTAAGGCGTGGAGGGCATAACAACTTTCAGCCCTGGAACGTGGCTGAACCAGGCGTGTAAGGACTGCGAATGCTGCGCTGCAGAGCGTCTTGTTGCGCCTAATGTCGTGCGCATCACCATCGGAACTCGCCAGTGTCCGCCGGACATGTAGTGAACTTTCGCAGCTTGATTCACCATCTGGTCCATGGTAAGCGTGATGAAGTCGCCGAACATGATATCGACCACGGGGCGCAATCCTGCCATGGCTGCGCCGACACCGACGCCAGTGAATCCAGCTTCGGAGATGGGCGTGTCGATGATGCGATCCGCGCCAAATTCTTCGACTAATCCGGAGAGCACTTTGAAGGGCGTACCGGCTTCGGCCACATCTTCGCCGAAAATGCAGACGCGGCTGTCGCGCCGCAACTCTTCGGCGAGCGCTTCGCGCACGGCTTGTGCAAATGTGAGTTCACGAACTGCGATGTCAGGCATAGACATCCTCGGCAACTTTATCGGCATTCGGATACGGCGAGTCGATGGCAAATTTCACTGCGTCGGCCATTTCCGTTTTCGCTTCGGCTTCGATCTTTTCGAGTTGCGCTGATGTGGCGAGGCATTCGGTGGTCAGCCATTCCGTATGCAGCTTGATGGGATCGCGCTCGCCCTTCCAGTGCTGTTCTTCTTTCTTGGAGCGATAGTACTCGCGGCTGATGTCGCCGACGTGATGCCCGGTATAGCGATAGGTGTTGCACATCAGGAACGACGGGCCTTCGCCGCTGCGGGCACGGTCGATCAGCTTAGATGCGACGGCGTTCACGGCGCGCACATCCTGGCCGTCGACGGTTTCCGCGACGAGCCCGAAGGCGGTTGCGCGGGAGGGAATATCGCCGGCGGTCGTCTCGGAAAAGTGGGTGTACTCGTTGTACATATTGTTTTCGCAAATATAGATCACCGGCAGCTTCCACAGTTGCGCGAGATTCATGTCCTCGTAGAGAACGCCTTGGCCCAGCGCGCCCTCGCCGAAGAAGCAGGCGGCGACACGTCCGTTGCCGAGACGCTTGGAGGCGAAGGCCGCGCCGGTGGCGATGCCGATGCTGCCGCCGACAATCGCGTTTGCGCCTAGATTTCCGGTGGCGGGGTCGGCGATATGCATCGAGCCGCCTTTGCCTTTGCAATATCCGGCTTCTTTGCCGAGTAGTTCAGCGAACATCAATTTCGGCGTCGCCCCTTTAGCGAGACAGTGGCCGTGCCCGCGATGCGTGCTGGTGATGTAGTCGTCTTTTCCGAGAGCTTCGCAGATGCCCACGGCGACCGCTTCTTCGCCAATGTAAAGATGAGCGAGCCCGGGCATGAGCGCACGAGTGTAGAGTTCGTTTACCTGCTCTTCAAACAAGCGGATGCGAATCATCTGCCGATACATCCGCAATGCTTTTTCGGCGGATACTTCGGGATGAGTTTGCGATTGGGTGGGGGTCATTTCGCGATCTCCGTCGAGACGCCCGACATTTTAGCGAGCACATCGAAGACGACCGCGAAGTCGAATTTTTCCCAGCCCATGCCGCGCGCAGCGGTGAGAAATTCGTTGCTGACCGCAGTGGTGGGCAAAGGGATTTTCAGTTCGCGGCCTAATTCGAGCGCGAGCAACATATCTTTCTGCATCATGTAGCAATCGAACCAGGCTTCGGGCGGCTGTTGCAGGACGAACGGCCCGCGATATTGAATCATGGGCGAGGCCACGGCACTGTGGGTGAGAACGTCCACTGCGACTTCGCGCTTGATGCCGCTTTTTTCCGCGATCAGCACGCCTTCCGAAAACGCCAGCATTTGAACAGCGAGACTAAGATTGACGGCAATCTTCATGGCCAAGGCCAATCCGTTGTCGCCGACGTGCGTCACTTTCGGGCCGATGTCGAGGAGCAGTGGCTTCACGCGATCGAAGGTCTCTTTGCGGCCTCCGACCATTACGGCCAGCTTGCCTTCCTGCAAAGTAATGACGCTGCCGGACACGGGTGCGTCGACCATGTCGGCGCCTTTGGCACGAATCTTTTCGACGACGCTGCGGCTGAAGCTGGGACTGACGGTGCTGATATCGACGAAGATTTTACCTGCGGTGATACCTGCGAGGATTCCATCGGGACCATCGACGACGGCGGCCAGCGCAGGTGAATTCGTGACCATCGCAAAGACCACATCCGACGCGGCCGCAAGTTCGCGAGGAGTGTTCGCCCAGTGCATGCCTTTGTCGATCAAGCGCTGCGCCTTCGCGCGGGTGCGATTGTATCCCGTGACGGTGTGGCCTTTCTCGAGCAGGCGCAACACCATCTCGCTGCCCATCACACCCAAGCCTACAAAACCTAACTTTGGCATTTCGTTCGTTCTAACTTTCTTCGGCTGTCTGGGCCGACGATTTACTTTTGTCTCGTAGTTGCGACCGGCGATTGCGAGTCTTCGCGGACCTGCTGCAAGTGCGCACGCATCGCTTCACGCGCGTCTTCGGGGCGACACTGTTCGATGGCTTCCAAGATTCGGCGATGATGAAACTGGCCTCGATCCGGCCCCCCCTTGACGTTGAAAATACGTAGCCGCTGTTCGCGCAAGACACCGACGATGGAATCGATCAGCGAGAGTATGAGGGGATTATCGGCGGCCTCAGCCAGCGCCAGATGAAAATCAAGATCGGCTTCGATGAAGCCTTCGGGATCGGCGTTCTTACCATCCATGGCATCGACGGCCTCGCGCATGGCGGCGACATCCTGATCGGTGGCGCGAACCGCAGCCATGGCAGCGATGTGCGGTTCCAGAATCTCGCGGACCTCGACCAGTTGCAGCAGTGATTCGGTCTGTCCGATGCGAATCATGCGATCCAGTGACTGGCGCGTGGATTGCGAAGTGCCATCGGTGACAAATGTTCCGCGTCCTGAGAACGCCTCGACCAAACCTTTTTCGCGGAGCGTTTTCACCGCTTCTCGCACGGCGGTACGGCTCACCCCAAATTGCAAGGCGAGTTCACGCTCTGCGGGAAGTTGATCGCCGGGCTTGAGTTGGCCCTTAAGAATGGACTCTTCAATTTGACTGACAATTTGCTCGTAAAGCCGCGAAGTTTGAATCGCCCGATACACCGTTTCCCCCTGAAGCCCCTGCTGGCGGCCTGTTGCAGCCTGCCCACTGTACCACGGAGCAGGCTCGGAAGTACGATGCTGAGTCGGCCGCTTCGCGCCGCGCTTACTGGGGAGGGCTGAACTTTTATGCGCAGCAATTTTCATTTCGTCTCATCCTGAATGCAGACCGTTGTGATATTGACGAACTCTCGGATTCCGAATGGCCCCAGCTCGCGACCGTGACCGGAACGCTTCACGCCGCCAAAGGGCAAGCGCGGATCGGAGGCCACCATACGATTGATGAAAATCATGCCCGCTTCGATTTCATCGAGGAAGCGCTTGCGTTCGGCTTCGTCGTTGGTCCAGATACTGGCGCCCAAACCGAAGGGTGAATCGTTGGCCAAGCGAATCGCGTGCGAAATATCTCTTGCGCGAAACAAACACGCCACCGGGCCGAACAATTCCTCGCGATAAGCCGGGGCCGATTCCGGAATGTCCGCCAGCACTGTGGGTGGATAAAAACTTCCCGCCCCCGGCAGGGGCGCTCCGCCGGTCAACAAACGAGCGCCCGCGGCGATGGATTTCTGCACGTCGGCATCAAGTCCGCTAACGGCATCAGCGCTGGCTAGTGGTCCGAGATCGGTACTTTCGTCCAGGGGGTCACCCACCTTCAACGCGGCCATCTTCGCCACAAACTTCTTCTCAAACTCATCGGCGATGGACTCGGCAATGATGAATCGTTTGGCCGCAATGCAGGACTGTCCGTTGTTGGAGACACGAGCCTTCACTGCCGTCGCCACGGCTTCCTCGATACTGGCGCTCGGCATGACGATGAACGGGTCGCTGCCGCCCAACTCAAGCACAACTTTCTTAATGCGCTTGGCGGCGGAGACTCCTACTTGAATGCCAGCTTGCTCGCTGCCCGTGAGCGTCGCCGCCATCACGCGGGGATCGTCCAGGACGGAATCGACTTTGTTCGCTCCTATCAGCAGAGTCTGAAAAACGCCCTCGGGAAATCCAGCGAGAAGAAAAAGTTCTTCAATCTCCAATGCTGATTGCGGAACGTTCGAGGCGTGTTTTAGCAAACCGACGTTCCCCGCCATGATTGCTGGCGCTGCGAATCTCATCACCTGCCAGAGCGGGTAATTCCACGGCATGATGGCGAGCACGATCCCAAGCGGGCGATAGCGGACATAGCTTTTCGTGGCTGAACTTTCAACGGCTTCGTCCGCCAGAAACTTTTCCGCGTTCTCCGCGTAGAAACGGCAGACCCAGGCGCACTTGACCACTTCGTCGACAGCGGCTCGAATGGGCTTGCCCATTTCCAGAGTCATGATGCGAGCCAGCGCGTTCTTCTGCTCTTCCAGAATTTGCGCGACTTTCATTATTTTGCGCGAACGTTCCGCGAAGGACGTAAAACGATGGGCGGAGAATGCCTTCTCCGCCCGGTCAATTTTGGCTGCCAACTCACCATCGGTCAGTGAATCAAAGTTCTTAATCACTTCCCCGGTTGTCGGATTTATGCTTGCTATGGGCATGTGGGGTCGAGCGTCCTGGCTCGTAAATCGCGACTTTAGCCGCCGCCAAATTGGTATGACACCTATACCACGATCGCCTGGCCCTTTGTCAAGTGGCCTCGAAACTTTGCAGCGCGCACATATGTGATTACTAGGATTCTAGGGCCAATTCGTAAATTTTCTTGACAGTGTTCGCGCGATAGTGGTACTGGTGTCCGACCACTACTTTTCGGAGGCGAGTGATGAATTTTATTTATAGGCGATTGTCAGAGGGACGGTCGGGTCTGACGGCCCAGTTTTTCGGGCTGGGCTTGATAACTCTTTTCTTGACGCTGTCGAGCCTCACTCCGCGCGCGCTCGGCCAATCCCCCACTGGGCGGATTCTGGGCAGCGTCAGCGACCAGAGCGGCGCCGCGATGGCCGGGGCTAGCGTCACCGTGACGGATGTGGAGCGCGGCAATTCCAGGACTCTGACGACGGACGATTCCGGCTCGTACACCGCGCCTGACCTTTCTCCGGGAACCTACAAAGTTCGCGTCGAAGCCAAAGGCTTCAAAACCTCGGAGCGTACCGGCATTCTTCTTGAAGTCGGCCAGGATGCGCGAGTGGATGTCACTCTTCAAACCGGTCAGGTATCTGAAACCGTTGTGGTTAATGAAGATGTGCCTTTGCTAAACACCACCACTTCCACGCTTGGCGGCACACTCAGCAATAAGGAAATCAACGATCTTCCGCTCAGCGGACGAAATTATGAGAACCTGCTTCAACTTCGCCCCGGCGTAGTTCGTTACCCCGGAGGAGGATTCTCCACCACCAGCAGCAATGGCCTGCGCGCCGAGGATAACGCTTACTTTGTAGAAGGTCTCTTCAACAGCGAGCCTTATTCTGGACAGGCCATCATCAACGGCGCCGGGATCGCGGGTGACTCGGCGACCATTCTCCCCATCGACTCCATTCAAGAGTTCAACATCCAACAGAATCCTCCGGCAGAATTCGGATGGAAGCCTGGATCTGTAATCAACGTTGGTCTAAAGTCAGGCACGAACACCCTGCATGGATCGGCTTTCGGCTTCGGCCGTGACGGCGTTCTCGACGCGCGGAATTATTTCAACGACGCGCCCAATCCGAAATTAGGCCGAACTCTCGAGCAGTTCGGCGGCAGTCTTGGCGGAGCCATCATCAAAGACAAAGCCTTCTTTTTCGGCGCTTACGAAGGTCAGCGCTACAACGTGGGTAACTCCTACGGAGGGGTGACCAGTCCGATCACCGATGCCAGCCAAACTCCGAATGGAACGTGCTCCTTCGGCTATAACGGGGACTGCGAAAATAGCGCGCACGACGCCATATTGGACCTGCTCTCGCCCGGAAACACATCCGGCTTCACTCTCAGTCAGGCCAGCTTAAACATCGCCGGTTGCACCGCGGCGGGCGTCTGCAACGGCAGTGGGTTTCCCCTTAACAATACGCAGTCGATTAACATCGCGAACGGCTTCAACAATGTCGTACACAGCGACAACGTGGTCGCCAAGTTGGATTACCGGCTCAATGAGAGGCAGAACCTTAATGGGACGTATTTCTTTGGCAACAACTCCGGAACGGTCGAAGATTTTCCTGAACTTCAGCAGAAATGGCTCTCGGACATCCATACTCGGGCACAAGTGGTCGGCGGCAGTTGGATTTGGACTCCCGGCAGCCGCTGGGTGAATGAAGCCCGAGTCGGCTACAACCGGCTTTATCAGCCCACGGAACCTGGAGATCTAGATACTGCAGCTTCGGACTACGGTTTGAATACTGGCGTTACAGGACCGAATACGGGTGGCCTGCCGCGCATTGGATTTGGTGGCTACTTTTTTCCTGGCTTAGGCGGATTCAAGTGGCCGAAGTTCCAAGGCCCTGACTCGATTACTCAATTCGTAGATCAGGTTTCCTATACCGTCGGCAAGCATACCGTAAAATTCGGTGGTCAACTGCACTACAACAAAGTCACAAACGCCTCGTACGGAAATGCGCGAGGCAGCATTACATTCCTGGGCGGGGTAGTTTCCCCGACCTCTTCGCCGCTCGAGGACTTTTTTGCTGGACTACCCTTCAAGTCAACCGTAGAAGTAGGCAATCCAACCCTGCACTTGCATAACTGGGCTTATGGTCTATTTATCCAGGATGACTGGCGAATCACTCGGACCCTCACGCTCAATTATGGTATTCGCTATGAATTC
>Ga0302320_10002146_pt1 | contig 46961 bp, 46 predicted proteins | sample Bog_T0_3_FD_202130 | JGI IMG/M metagenome (GOLD analysis project Ga0302320, IMG submission 202130) | Peat permafrost microbial communities from Stordalen Mire near Abisko, Sweden - Bog_T0_3 | ecosystem: Environmental > Terrestrial > Soil > Wetlands > Peat | place: Sweden: Abisko, Stordalen Mire...
TTCCACGCAGGAACTCACTTTCGGGATCATCCCTCCCACGATCACAGCGCTTTTGATCAATTCATCCACCTGGGCCAAGGTCAAGGTTGACATTAAGGTGCTGATATCTTTTAGATCACGCATCACTCCGGGTACATCGGTCAAAAGGACTAGTTTTTCCGCCTTCATGGAATTAGCGATGGCACTGGCCACCTCATCGGCGTTGACATTATGCGATTGCTTTTCCGTGGTTACCCCCATCGGAGAAACCACCGTGATCTGGCCTTGCGCTAAATGTGACTCCAGATCTTCTTTATTGACCGACGTGATCGTCCCCACAAAGCCTAAATCCTTGACGGCTTTTTTCTTTTTTACAAAAATAATATTCTCCTGGCCGCGAAGACCGGTGACGTCCCCCTTCAGGGATTTGATCTCTTCAACGATCTGATGGTTGAGCTTTTCTAATTCTTCACCAACGATCTTGAGCGTCTCTTTATCCGTCACCCGGATGCCGTCGACAAATTCATTTTTTAATCCCTGTTCTTTCATCCGTGCCGAGATATGCGGCCCACCGCCATGCACGATGATGATACGGATCCCTACATAAGACAAAAATACAATGTCCTGTAGCACATTATGCCGGATCTTGGGATCATCCAAGATACTGCCGCCATATTTAATAACAAAGATCTTACGGCGAAAAGCATGGATATAAGGAATAGCCTCGATGAGAATTGAAGCTTTCTTAACGATTTGGTCCATAGGTCAATTATACTCCGCATTGATACGTATATATTCATCCGAAAAATCACAGGTATAGACCGTGGCACTGGCTTGCCCCAAGGACAGCTCAACGGTGATGGCGATCTCTTTTTTATCAAAAGAAGAAAAAGAGATCTTCATATTATACTCGTCGATCTTGCTTATCCCTAAAGAACCTACGGCCGCGCCCACCCGCCCCCAATTGGGATTGCTTCCAAAAGCTGCGGTCTTAACCAGGGCAGAATTGGCAATCGTCTTGGCGATCTGACGGGCCTGTGTCTCGCTGACCGCCCCCTTGACATCAATGGTCAAGAACTTGGTCGCCCCTTCACCATCGTGAACGATCTTCTTGGCCAGATCAATGCACACAAATTCAAGGGCTTGATAAAATTTCTTAAAATCTTCACCTTCATGCGAGATCTTTTTATGGCCTGCCGCTCCACTGGCCTGCAAGGTGACCATATCATTGGTGCTCATGCATCCGTCGACTGTAATGCTGTTAAATGACCGCTCTGTCGCACGTTTTAAAGCTACTTTCAGCATCTTAAGAGAGATATTCGCATCAGTTGTCACAAACCCTAACATCGTTGCCATATTAGGCTCGATCATCCCTGAACCTTTGCCGCAGCCGCCAACAGTCACCTTTTTGCCGCCAATAACGACTTCAACCGCAATTTCTTTGACCTTCAGGTCTGTGGTCATGATCGCACGGGCGAATTTAGCCCCACCTGTCGGGCTTAGGCCCTTAATCAGGCTTGGCAACGCATCAACAATTTTATTATAAGGCAATGGTTTGCCGATGATACCTGTTGATGTCACTAAAACATCCGTAGGGCTTACTCCCAGAAGTTTCGCCACATGTTCAGTCGAACTTTTGGCATATCCCAAACCGGTTTCACCGGTATAACAATTGGCATTACCGGAATTGACCAACACAGCCCGTCCCACCCCTTTTTTAATATGCTTCATGCTCACCACCAACGGTGCCGCCTTGATCGAATTTTTGGTAAAGACGCCGGCAGTGACAGCTGGCAGTTGTGAAACAATGATCCCAAGATCTGTTTTACCGGAACGTTTAATTCCCGATGCAAGACCATTGGCTAAAAAACCTTTGGGCGCGGTAACACCGCCTTTAATGATTTTCATATCAAACCCTCGACTTCATTAAAGCCATACATAATGTTCATATTTTGTACCGCCTGCCCTGCTGCGCCTTTGACCAAATTATCAATGGCCGAGGTAATGACTACCATTTTTTTATCCGGACTGACAGCCAGACCTATATCGCAAAAATTAGTATTAGCCACATTCTTGGTTTCCGGCTGGCTACCCAAAGGATGCACCCGCACAAAATGTTCCATTTTATAAAATTTTTTATATAAACTGTGCACTTGATTTAAAGTGATCCCTGCTTTCAATTGCACATACATGGTGTCCAAGATACCCCGTGTCATCGGAAGTAAATGCGCCACAAAATGAATGCGTGTCGCCCGACCGGCCAATTGGGACAAATACTGCTCAATTTCCGGTGAGTGCTGATGACTTAGCACTTTATAGGCTTTAAAATTCTCATTGGCTTCAGAAAAAAGCAGGCCCACAGAAGCTTTTCGTCCGGCACCGGAAACTCCTGATTTAGCATCCACCACGATCGACTGAATATCCCTGCGGGTGGCCGTCAAAGGCGCCAACCCTAAAATAGCAGCCGTTGGATAACAACCAGGATTAGCAATAAAATCAGCTCCCTTGATCTTCTGTCGGAATAATTCCGGTAAACCATAGATCGCCTTACTTAAATTCTTGGTGTCCGTATGCTTGTGGCCATACCAATTTTCATAGATCTTGGAACTTTTAAACCGGTAATCGGCGCTAAGATCGATCACCTTAAGACCGGCTTTCAATAATTTCGGCACCACATTCATGGATTCGGTATGCGGCAGGGCCAAAAACACCACATCACATTTTTCCACTGTTTTCTTAATATCGAATTTTTGGCAGACCAGGGTCGTACGGTTCAAAAATTCCGGATAGATCTCGCTCACAGGTCCAAATGTCGAATTCGCCGCCACATACGTAATGCGTACACTTGGATGCTTCAATAGCCAGGCAAAGACCTCACGTCCGGTATAACCGCTGACGCCTAAAATACCGGCCCGTATCGTTTTTAATGGTTGGTTTATGTCTTTTATCTTCATATATTTTCCCGTCGGCAAACCCTTTTTTAGTGAATTCGTTTATAATAAATAAAAAAGCCCATCTCGTCAACGATATTCGTAAGGGAGATGGGCTTTATATTTTATATTTTAATTGGTGTTAACGTTTCACCCACTGGAATTTACGGCGCGCTCCCTTTTGACCAGGTTTTTTTCTTTCTTTCATTCTGTCATCTCTGGTCAAACAGCCGGCCTTTTTCAAAATACCGCGGGTTAATGGATCACAAGAAATGATGGCGCGTGACAAACCTAACCTGAAAGCACCTGCCTGACCGGTTGAACCGCCACCGGTTGCACGCACAGCGATATCGAATTTATTTTCCAAGTTCACTAATTTTAAAGGATTCAAGATCAAGATACGATCTGTCTCGCGAGGGAAATAGTTCAAAAATTCACGCTTGTTGACCATGATCTTGCCCACCCCAGGAGTTAAGACAACCCTGGCTACTGAACTTTTACGACGACCTGTACCTGCATACTTGACAACTTCAACCATTTAAATCTCCTAGATGTTAAATTTCCAATGCAATAGGTTTTTGTGCTGCATGCGGATGATCGCACCCTGCGTAAACTTTCAATTTCGCTGTTTGCTTATAAGCTAAAGGACCGCTGGGGAACATACGGGACACAGCCAATTCCATGACCTTAGCCGGAGCTTTATCCAACATTTTGCCTAAAGTCATTGCCCTTTGTCCGCTGGGATAACCTGTATAACGGGTATAAACCTTATCGGTTAATTTCTTTCCCGTAACCTTGACTTTTTCAGCGTTAATGATGATAACGGTATCCCCGGTATCCAAAAACGGTGTAAAAATACGTTTGTGTTTGCCGCGCAGCACAGAAGCCGCCTTGGCTGCAACCTTGCCCAAGATCTTATCTTTGGCATCGATCACATAACACTTATGTTCAATTTCATTAACTTTTGGTAAATACGTCTTCATTGGAAACCAACCTTTATATATAGTCCTCCCGAAAAATCGGGAATACTCTTGCGTTGCAAGATTCTAAAATATAACACCTTTCGGCCAAATGTCAAATATTTTTAATATTTAACCTTCATCAAGCACAAGCCCTCTGCGGGGGCAGTGTCCTTGGCAAATTTACGATCCTTCGCCTTCAATATTTTAGGCATTTCGATAGACGACAATTGCCCGGCACCAATGGCCAAAAGAGTCCCTGCAATATTACGTACCATCTTATAAAGAAAACCATCAGCCGTGACATCAATATAGATCAAGTCCCCTTCTTTTTTGACCACGATCTTTTTGATCGTGCGCACTGTCTGACGTTCGGCACGCAAAGGGTCATAAGCCTGAAAGGATTTAAAATCATGACGCCCGATCAAATATTTAGCGGCCTTGCGCATGTTCGGAATATTCAACGGATAAGGGTAATAATAAACCCTGTCCCTTAAGAACACCGAACGGAACTTGCGGTTTAAAACACTATACCGATAAGTTTTTTCTTTGACGCTGTACTGGGCATGAAAATCCTCTTTAACTTCCCGGGCCTCAAGCACGGCAATATCAGACGGCAAAAGGCTATTGGCGGCCCGTTGGATTTCCACAGGTTTCATGCGGGTGTCCGCTTTAAAAGAAAGCACTTGGGCCAGAGCATGCACCCCGCTGTCCGTACGTCCTGAAGCAATGACCTTGATCGGCCCTTTAAAGATTTTCGCGAGTACAATCTCGAATTCGCCCTGGACTGTTCTTTCACCTTGGGACTGTGTCTGCCATCCGCAAAACTGCGCCCCATCATATTCAAAAGTGATCTTAAAAATTTTCATAGCTCTATTATATTAAAACAAAAAACCCCTGCAATTTATATATCGCAGGGGTTTTTCTGACCTGAATATATTTATTTTCCTTTTTTCGGTTTTCTTTTTTCTTTGTTGCGAGGACTCTTGTCTCCCATATCACACGCCCTTTCGTTAATGATCAGTTTAGGTAATGAAATAATTCTACACGCTCAAAGAAAGTTAGACAAGATAAATACAAATTACTGTGCTAGCTATTTGGTATTCCCGCATAACCGCCCCCTTCCCGAAGACGGAATGTGTTTGAGACCAGATCAGACTGCCAATACTCTTTTGAATCCACATCCATGATCGTTAAACGCGCACCCCAGCCTGCTCCGGTATCCATGTCCCACACATTACAAAATTTCTGTGGTTCGGCTTTGCCGAAATTGATCGTTGGGCTATGCCCGAGAAATATTTCATCATAATCCCCGAACTTCCACTCAGGGCTGATCAGGTTCATCTGTTGTGCCTTTTGTAAAAAACTTCGGTCCCAAATAAAAATTTCCTTAGGAGTTTCGGCCAGAGAATATTCCGGATCAAAACCTGCATGGACAAATAATCTATTTTCATCAACATACCAATATGGCGCCTGTTTTAGGAGTTGAATATGCTTCTTAGGCATGCCAGCATCCTTATAAGACATCGCTGTCTGTGCGCCCCCCTGTTCCCACCATCCTTGAGGGTTTTCCCCCTTGATCGCCCATTTTAAAGCCCAGGCATCATGATTTCCCAAGATAAAAACACAGTTAGGGATACTCAAAAGTTCATCAATACACTCTTTAACATGGCTATTGCGGTCGCAGACATCGCCTAAACAGATCAGACGGTCCCTGCTCCTATCGAATTGGGATAGTTTTAAACATTGAAGAAGGGCTTGGTAAGCGCCATGAATATCGCCAATGACGAATGTCTTCATTCGATTATTCTAGGAGCAATAGGCGCCGATGTAAATTTATTTATTCTTGATGAGGATTTCAGCGATTTGAACGGCGTTTAGGGCAGCGCCTTTTCTTAAGTTGTCTGAGACGATCCAGAGATTTAAACCATTAGGAATGGAAATGTCCTCACGGATACGGCCGACAAAGGTTTCGTCGCGGCCGTCAGCATCGATGGGCAATGGATACTTGGATGATTTGACGTCATCAATGACCTTGACCCCCGGCGCCTTGCTTAAGAGCTTGATCGCCTGGGCACGGGTGATCTTCTTTTTGGTCTCAATATTCACAGACTCTGAATGGCTATTCTTGACAGGAACACGCACACAGGTCGGGCAGACTTGAATTTTGTCATCGTGGAACATCTTACGGGTCTCATTGACCATCTTCATTTCTTCCTTGGTGTAGAAATTCTCTATGAACACATCGATCTGCGGGATCAAATTATGTGCGATCTGATGGGGGAATTTCTTGATAGTCTTCTTACCCTTTAACTGATCTTCCAATTCAGCCACGGCCTCGGCCCCGGCGCCGGAAACAGCCTGATAGGTAGAAACCACGATACGCTTGATCTTACCAAAGTCATGCAAAGGCTTCAAGGCCACGAGCATTTGGATGGTCGAACAATTAGGGTTAGCAATGATACCCTTATGCTTCTTGATATCTTCAGGATTAACTTCTGGAACGACCAAGGGAACGTCCTTGTCCATCCGGAATTGTGAGGTATTATCGATCACCACTGCCCCGGCTTTGGCGGCGATAGGCGCCCATATCTTGGAGATCTCAGCTCCCGGTGAAGACAAGACAATGTCCACCCCATTAAAGACGTCCTTGGTCAACGGAACATATTTAATCCCATCCAACTCGCCGCCGGCGCCGCTGGGAGAAATTAATATCAATTTATTAACAGGAAATTTGCGTTCTTTGACAATACGGTACATGCATTGGCCGACTGCCCCGCGGATCCCTAAGATGGCTACATTATATTTTTTCATTTTAAAAACTCCACAACCATGTCGCCGATCTGATCTGTTGAATAGCCCATCTGACCGATCAGCATAGATCTCATTTTTAACATCACAGCCTGCACAGCCTTATCAATAGCCTCGGCGGCTTTTTCTTCTTTTAAATGCTCGAGCATCAATTTAACGGTAAGTATGGCTGCCAAAGGATTGGCCACCCCTTTACCGGTAAACTGCGGGGCACTGCCATGCACCGGCTCAAACATGCTTACTCCCTGGGGATTGATATTCCCTGACGGAGCAACACCCATACCGCCCTGTGTTACCGCGGCCAAGTCTGTGATTATATCACCGAACATATTGGTTGTCACGATCACGTCAAAACGCTCAGGCGCTTCAATTAAAAAAATGCACATAGCATCCACATGAAAATAATCTATTTTGACCTTAGGGTAGACTAAAGACATTTCATTCATCACCCGGTCCCATAAGCCAAAAACATTGGTCAGGACATTGCTTTTTCCGCACAAGGTCAATTTGCCGATATACCCTGCTTTTTTATCTTCTTCGCTTAAATTTTTCCATGGGGACGCGGCATGACGTTTCATCACATATTCAAAAGCATACTTTAAACAGCGTTCCACCTGGGCATAGGAATACTTCATCACCTGAGTGGCCACTTCCTTATTCGTGCCCTTGTCCGTGATCTCGCCTTCACCAGTATATACGTCACCTGTATTTTCCCGCACCACCACATAATCAATATGCTCAGGGCCTTTATTCTTGATAGGTGTAGCAACATTTTGATACAAACGTACAGGACGCAAATTGATATATTGTTCAAGACCAAAACGCAGTTTCAATAAAACACCGCGTTCCAGGATCCCTGGCTTAACATCCGGATGGCCGACAGCTCCCAAATAGATGGCATCAAAGGCCCGAAGGGCATTTAATTCCTCGTCAGATAAGACTTGGCCATTTTTTAAATAACGCGCGCCGCCAAAATCAAAGGACTTACGATCGGTCTTAAAACCAAATTTAGCACCGGCAGCATCCAAGACTTTAAGGCCTTGGGCCACGACCTCGGGGCCAATACCATCTCCGGGAATAACTGCAAGTTTGTAAGTCTTCATAGCGCGCCTAGCAAGTAACAGGGAATATTGGCTATTTTATAAGTTTTCATATCTTTTAACTACCAAAGTGGCATTATGGCCGCCAAAACCTAAGGAATTGGATAAGGCTACATCGACCGGCACCTGCCGGGAGACGTTGGGCACATAATCCAGATCACATTCAGGGTCCGGGGTTTCATAATTGATCGTCGGATGCACTATATTATCCCTTATCGACAAAATACAGGCAACCAATTCTATACCACCGGCAGCTCCCAAAAGATGCCCGGTCATTGATTTTGTCGAAGAAATAGGAACCTTCTTGGCATGATCGCCGAACAATTTCTTGATCGCCAGGGTCTCGATCTGATCATTAAGTTTGGTCGAAGTTCCATGAGCGTTAATATAATCGATATCTGTTGTTTTTAAACCGGCATCTTTAATGGCCAGGTCCATGGCCCTGAGTGCTCCTATACCTTCAGCATGGGGTGCTGTGATATGATACGCATCTGAGGTCCGGCCATAACCTGCTAATTCTGCATAGATCTTTGCCCCTCGCGCCTTGGCAAATTCAAGACTTTCCAAAACCACGATCCCCGCTCCTTCACCCATGACAAAACCATCACGGTTAAGGTCAAAAGGACGGCTGGCCTTGGTCGGTTCATCATTCTTCCTTGATAAAGCTTTCAAAGCGCAAAATCCGCCTAACCCAAGTTTGGAGGTTGCACTTTCCGCGCCTCCGGCGATAACCACATCGGCCTCACCGTGCTGGATCATGCGCATACCTTCACCGATACAATTATTGGCCGTGGCACAGGCCGTAGCGATCGCAAAACATGGGCCCGTGGCCCCTGAATTAATGGATATCTGACCTGCGGCTTCATTAATGATCATACGGGTGATAAAAAACGGGGAAATACGGCTTGGCCCTTTTTCCAAAAACTTGCCATATTCTTCTTCGGCGGTGGCAATGCTCCCGATACCCGACCCAACGATCACCGCGGCACGCGAAGTGTCCATTTGGCGAATATCAAGCTTGGCATGGGCTAGCGCTTCATTAGCCGCAACTACGCCAAATTGGATAAAACGGGATATATTACGGGCATCCTTGGAATTAAAATGTGCCAGGGGGTCATAATCAATGACATCACCATTGACACGCGAATCAAATAAAGACGCATCAAAATGGCTGACAGGGCGAACCCCACTCTGGCCTTTGATCAAAGCCTGCCAAAATTTTTCAACTCCGGTCCCAACGGGTGAAATAACTCCCATACCGGTTATGACCACTTTATTATTCTGCATGAGTTAAAAGCCCCCTATTAAAGCTTTGCCCCTGCAGATGTCTTGGATCACAGCAAGACGCAGGGGCAAGTCATTAAAATAAAAACGCGAAAGATTTTAAGCGCCAGCCTTTTCTTCGATGTATTTGATCGCGTCACCGACGGTCTTCATCTTTTCAGCATCTTCGTCAGGGATCTCAACGTTGAATTCCTCTTCGAGTGCCATGATAAGCTCGACGGTATCCAGAGAATCCGCACCCAGATCATCGACAAAAGAGGCATTCGGCGTCACTTCTTCAGGCTTAACACCCAATTGTTCCGCGATGATTGTCTTGATTTTGCTTTCTACTGCCATGTGTTCCTCCTTGATTTGTCTAACTATTAAGCCGTCAAACCGCCATCTACTACTATCGTTTGTCCGGTTATGTAATTGGCCGCCGGTGATGCTAAAAATAGACAGACATCTGCCACATCAGTAACTTCACCAAAACGAGATAACGGAATATGTTCCAGGACCTTGGCCTGCACGGCCTCAGATACCTTAGCTGTCATGTCCGTACGGATATATCCCGGAGCTATTACATTGACCGTGATATTCCTGTGAGCCAATTCCTTGGCCACAGACTTAGAAAAAGCGATGATCCCTGCTTTACTGGCTGCATAATTGGATTGACCTATATTACCTGTCATTCCAATGACCGATGAGATACTGATAATCTTACCCTTCCTTGCCCTTAACATCGCCTTGGCTACTATCTTGGTAACATTAAAGGTACCCTTGAGATTAACCTTAATGACCTCATCCCAATCGTTTTCATCAAGTCTCAAGAGCAAATTATCACGCGTAATTCCAGCGTTGTTGACTAATATATCAATGTGTTTATGAATGTCAAGAATTTTATTAACCGTTTCTTGCACGCTTGCTGTACTTGTCACATCACAGCCAAAGCCGTCTGCCAACAAGCCCTTGGCTTTGATCTGGGCCGCAACTTCTTGGGCTTGGTTCTGATCCCGCCCAATAATGATGACCAAAGCCCCTTTTGCCGCAAAGGCTTCAGCTACCCCAAGGCCTATGCCGCGGGTGGATCCGGTCACTAAAACTACTTCATCTTTAAATTTCAATATTTCCTGTCCCTTCGATTACGCTAAGTTGGGTCTTTGTGTTTAGTATATTATCAATGAAAAGCTTTCATGTAAGTAAAATTTTGTATATTTTACCGCTCTGCTGAAAGTTCAAAAGAAACACAACGGGCTTGCGCTAAAGCCTGAGGCTTATCAACCCGTACATGGGCTGCCTGCACCCTGCTATCAGACATAATACCTGCCAAAAGCTTACTGGTTAACTTCTCTAATAATGTAAATCGTGAGCGCTCGGTCGTTTTAATAGCCTTAGTGGCCACAGACTCGTAATTGAGAGCATCTTTAAGCTTATCAGAACGGCAAGCTTTAGAAGCATCGTATTCAATGGTGATATTAAGGACCAATTCCTGTTTATTGACCCTCTCCCAGGAATAAGCCCCGATCAAAGCCCTAACCTTCAAATCATTGATCCTGATAACTGCCATAGTATACCTTACCTTTATATTAAATTTTCGCCGCCATCAATATTCCCTGTTACTTGCTTTGCGTTCATTATATTAGGCTTTCTCCACCATCGTTGGCTATAATTTGTCCGGTCAAATAATCATTCTCCAATAAAAACTGAATACTCTGCACAATATTTAGAGGGCTTCCGGTCCTTTGCAAGGGTATTTGACGGGCCCGCTTTAGGCGATCATCCGGCTGATTATTGACCGGAGCTAAGATCATTCCGGGGGAAATCCCATTGACCCTGATACGCGGTCCCCACTGCACCGCGGCCATCTTAGTAAACTCCAGTAAAGCCTTTTTGGTCATCAAATAATCTGCATATTTGGTCTTATTCTTAACCACATTGGCATCCACAAAATTGATGACCGAGCCTTTTTTAAGCAAACGCGCGAACTCACAAGTTAAAATATATGGAGCTTTAAAATTGATATTCCAATGAGTTTTAAAAAGAGTCAGATCAACGGCCCCAAACTTATTGGGTATAAATATCGAAGCGCTGTTGATCAAAACATTCAAATTAGGGAAAGCTTTAAATACCTGGGGCATCAGCTTAAGAGTTTGGGCTTCATCCTCCAGGTCACAACAAAAAAGTTCGCAACGCATTCCGGTTTTATAAATAGCTTGGGCCGTTGACATGGCTTCAGATTTGGAGTGATGATAATGCAAGGCGATCTGATAACCTGATTTAGCCAAATGCAAAGCCACTTGATGGCCAATACGTTTGGCCGCACCTGTTACTAAGGCTGTACCCTTGATTTTTGAAGGCATAGTTTAAGAGATAAGTGCCAGGAATTCCTTGCGGGTCGCATCTTCTTTACGGAATGCGCCGAGAAGACAGGATGTTTTCATCACAGAATTTTGCTTTTCAACGCCCCGCATCATCATACATAAATGCTGGGCTTCGATCACCACCCCTACCCCCAATGCTCCGGTGACCTTCATCAAGGTTTGAGCGATCTCCCTTGTCAAATTTTCCTGCACCTGCAAACGGCGGGCGTACATGTCCACAATGCGGGCGATCTTGGAAAGACCAATGATCTTTCCCTTAGGGATATATCCGACATGGGCCTTGCCAAAAAACGGTAAAAGATGATGCTCACATAAAGAATACATTTCAATATTCTTTACAACCACCATCTCATCATTGTCAGAAGTAAAAATAGCTCCGTTAACAATATCATCAATATTTTTTTTATACCCCTGAGTCATAAATTCAAACGCCCTGGCCGCGCGAATGGGCGTTTTGATCAGCCCTTCACGTTGGGGGTCTTCCCCTATATGCTCAAGCACTTTACGAAAATATTGATCCATATGGTTGGAATAATAACATATAGGATATTTGCTGTCTATGCTATATTTACTCTCCCCTAAGCTGTCTCCTTTTAAAAAACTTTACTCTATCCAAGCAATAGGGCCTTTTGCTATAATCTTGCCCTATGATTCCTTACGGTGACTATCATATGCACACCCCTTTATGCGGCCATGCTATTGGTCAACCTGATGAGTATGCTCAACAGGCCATAAAACTGGGGTTTAAAGAGATCGGATTCTCTGATCATGCACCCATGGTGCATAAATCTATGCCCGGAGTAACCATGTCTTTTGACGAACTTCCTCAATATAACGCCATGATCGAGGATGTCCGTAAGCGCTATGCATCCCAGATCAGCATCAAGATCGCCTTGGAAGCAGATTTTCTGCCCGGATATGAAGGCAAAACCAAGGCCATGATCAACAGCTATCCCTATGATTATATTATCGGCTCGGTCCATTTTATCGATGACTGGGCTTTTGACGACCCTGCTTGCCGCGAATACTGGAAAAAATATGATGTCAATGATGTCTACCGCAAATATTACGGGCTTTTACAACAATCCGCTAAAACTGGTTTCTACCAAATCATCGGACATTGCGATCTACCCAAAAAATTCGGTGCCAGACCAACCGTCGATCTGACCGATGAGGTCAAGGCGACAGCCCAGGTCTTTAAAGACACCGGCGTTACCATTGAGATCAATACCGCGGGATTGCGCAAGCCCATCGCGGAGATGTACCCTTCCCGTGAAAGTCTAAAGATCTATTGTGAAGCCGGCGTACCTTTAACCTTCGGCTCTGACGCCCATGACCCTCTGCATGTGGGCAATGATTTTGACAAAGCGGTGGCATTAGCCAAATCCGTCGGCTATAACGAATATCTTATTTTTAAAGATCGGCAAATAGAAAAAAGGATCAAATTATGATCAAAATCCAAGGTAAAAGGCCCTATTGCTTCGTTTTGCTGAAGGGAGATTTTAGTGATTAAGGTTATTGGGATTGACCATGTAGCTTTTAACGTCAGGGAATTAGATAAATCCCTGGAATTCTATACCAAGGTGATCGGCCTTAACATTACCGAACGTGAGCCTTCCAAGCCTGGCATCGAATATTTCTTAGATTGCGGCCCGTCACTTTTAGGAATTATTCAAGCCAAGGACCTAAACAGCAGTCATCTCTTTGCTAACGAAGGCTTAGGAGCCAATCATTTTTCCTTTCGCGTGCATAGCCATGATTTTGAAGCCATGATCGCCCATTTGGAGACGCATCATGTAAAGATCGAATTCGCCAAGAAGCGCCCTAAATCCTGGTCCCTTTATTTCTACGATCTCGACGGAAACAAACTGGAAGCTACGGCGTGGCCACTTGAAGATGGGGTCCCGGAAAATAAAAGGGTCAAAGAAATTTACGACAGCAAAACTCAAACCTGGAAGGCTTATTAGCCATTTTGCGAATAAATATCTTTTATACCACATGCGTTTATAAGGAAATTGTGTTTTCTTCGAAGGTAGTAGAAGGCTTATTTTGCTGGTCCCCGAACGTCCAGTTCGGGGAAAATAAGCCTGGGGACTAGCAAAGCCGAAACGCTGGTTTCGGCGAGCGTGCCTGAGAAGGAAATACAATTTCCGAATATATGCGAATGATTAAAATTAATTTATCACTTATATAAAGAGGATCATCCTTATGTCATTCCCCCAAGAAGGAAATAAAGCTCCTGATTTTAATTTACCCGCAAGTAGTGGCGGGAACATTGCTTTGAAAGACCTGAAAGACAAGAATATTGTCGTCTATTTTTACCCCAAGGATGATACTCCAGGATGCACAGTTGAAGCTTGTGGATTGCGGGACAGTTTCAAAGAAATAGAAAAATTAAACGCTGTGATCTTAGGGGTCAGCCCTGATCCCGTCACCTCTCACGAAAAATTCATCAACAAATTTAAACTCCCCTTTACCCTTCTGGCTGACGAAGATAAAAAAATGTGCCAGGACTATGGCGTATGGGTGGAAAAATCCATGTACGGCAAAAAATATATGGGGGTCGCCCGCACTACGTTTATCATCGACAAGAACGGCAAGATTGCCAAAGTCTTTGAAAAGGTCAAACCTGAAGGTCACGATCAGGAGATCTTAACTGCATTACATTCTTTAAAATGAAGAAAATCTTCTTTCAAATTTTTATCCTTTGGGCATTGATATCAAATACTCATCTTGCCCAAGCAGCCTCTCCCCCGTTTATCCCTAAAGGCGGCAAACTACTGATCATTGGCCAACAAAAAGATACCATAAATGCCTATATCAAGAATGTTGGTATTGTTCCCGGAGGATTTATGGTCTATACCTCCATTCAACTGATGGATGGCTTAGTTAGACCGGCCGAACATGACGCAGGCATCAATCACGCGCAGTATTATGTCGATCATTATCCTAATACCGTTATTCAATTGGCTTTGTACATGGTTGGTGCCTTGGATCAAACCTTAAGTGGTCAATACGACAGAAATATTGTAAAGCTTGCCAATTGGATGAAAAGCGTTACATGTCCGATCTATTTCAGGATAGGCTATGAATTTGATCTGCCGGAAAATGGCTATGACCCCCAAAAATATCAAGAGGCCTACCGCTATATTGTTGATCATCTAAGGGCGCAAGGCGTTCATAATGTCGCCTATGTTTGGCATACAGCATGCCTGACTGAATCCCAGGGTGATTTTTTGGATTGGTATCCGGGGGATGATTATGTGGATTGGTTTGCCGTTTCCCTGTTTAATCCCATGCAGATCGCCATTGCCAAGAAATTCTCTATCATTGCGCTCGTGCATAACAAACCATTGATGATCGCTGAATCCACGCCGGCAGGTTTATTTTCTACGAACGCTAAAAAAGAATGGTTCAGGCATTATTTTGATTTTATCAATGATAATGATGTGAAAGTCGTTTGCTATATCAATAGCGACTGGAATTCTTACCCGCTTTTTCAAGCCCAGGACTGGGGCGATGCCCGAATTCAAAGTGATGCAGAGATCAAAGCCATATGGCTCAAAGAAACAGGAAGCGGCTACTTACAATCTTCCCCAGACTTGTTCAATAAACTTAACTCACAGTACCAGTTGTCTTCGTGATCTAACGCGGGATGAAATCCATTTTAGGCGTGATCTGTAAAATGGTTTCCGCGATCAAAATAGCACAATTCTCCAAGTCATCGATAGAACAAGTCTCTACCATCGTATGCATGTAACGGTTAGGCACACTGATCAAAGCCGTGGCCACCCCTTCGCGGCTTAATTGCATGGCCCCGGTATCTGTCCCATCTGGACGACCAAGAGAAGAAAATTGATAAGGTATCTTTTTTCGTTTGGCAACATCAATGAACATTTTCCCCAGAGCACGGTTGATCGCAGGCCCTGCATGCAAGACCGGCCCTTTACCCAGAGCCACTTCACCCACGATACGTTTATCAATGCCCGGAGTATCCGAAGCAAAACCCACATCCACGGCAATTCCCACTTGTGGATTGATGCCATAGGCACTGGTACGCGCCCCGCGCAAGCCCACTTCTTCCTGAACTGTTGACACCCCGTAAACTCCGATATCCTTGCGTAATTTCTTGGCGCTTAAGATCTTGATCACTTCAGAAACTACAAAGGCACCGGTCTTATCATCGCAGCCTTTGGAAGAAAAAATATTATTGCGCAATTCCATATAATTTGGCGCAAAAGAAACCGCTTCGCCCAAGGCCACAACTTTAAGGGCGTCTTCACGGTCTTTAGCACCGATGTCCACCCATAGGTCTTTGATCTGCACACTTTTATTGCGATCACACTCTTCCATCAGGTGGATGGGTTTCTTACCAATAACACCGTCGATCAATCCTTTTTCAGTCTGCACCTTCACCTGAGAACCCGGAAGAACACCGGAGTCAATGCCGCCCACCGGCACCACGCATAAAAAACCTTCCGTGGTGATATGGCTGATGATAAAACCAATTTCATCACAATGCCCTGCCAGCATGATCTTATAATCAGCTTTAGGATTTAAAATAGCAATGGCATTACCGTGCACATCCCTCTTGATGGTCTGGGCGTTTTGTTTGGTTCTCTTAGCCCAAACGTTCTGACTAGCCTCTTCAAAACCTGAAGGACCGCATTGGCTTAAAAAATCACGTAAGAATTTCTTGGATTCACTGTTCATATGACCTCATTTGAATAACGCTGTTTAATATAGTTTTCCAAAATTTCGATAAACTCTTCCTTTATATGGTCACCCTTTAATGTCTTGTGCTGTTTGCCGTCCATATAGACTGGGGCAATGGGGTTTTCAGACTCGCCAGGCAGGCTGATGCCGATATCCGCATGACGGCTCTCACCAGGACCGTTGACCACACAGCCCATGACCGCGATCTTCATTTCCTGGATCCCCGGATATTGCTTTTGCCATAAGGGCATTCTTAATTTGATATGATTATTGATATCCTGGGCCAAGTATTGGAAATAATTGGAACTGGTCCTCCCGCATCCCGGACAACTTGTTACCGACGGTGCAAAATAACGAAATCCCATGGACTGCAAAAGCTCTTTACAAACCTCTACTTCTTTGGAACGGGGAACACCAGGCTGAGGGGTTAAGGAAACGCGGATCGTATCCCCTATGCCCTGCTGCAGCAAGATCGATAATGCGGCCGATGAAGATACGGCGCCTTTAATATCAGATCCGGCTTCCGTTAAACCAAGATGCAAGGCAAAATCGCAAGATTGGGCCAACTTCTGATAAACGGCAACCATATCCTGTAATCCTGACATCTTGACGCTTAAGATCAATTTTTCTTGAGGTAATCCTAACTTTAAAGCATATTGGGCTGACTGCAAAGCACTTTGCACCATGGCTTCACGCGTGACATCAAGAAAATCTTTAGGATCAGATGATTTGGCGTTCCGGTCCATTAATTCAGTCAATAATTCCTGATCTAAAGAACCCCAATTGACACCGATGCGGACAGCCTTGCCATTTTCCACAGCAATTTTAACGATCTGGGAAAAATTATCATCATGCATTTGGCCCTTGCCCACATTGCCGGGATTGATGCGATACTTGTCCAATAATTTTGCGGTTTTAGGATTTTTACTAAGTAAGGTATGCCCATTAAAATGAAAATCCCCAATAATAGGAGTGGTAATACCTTCCCCACGCAGACGAGTGATAGCTTGCGCAGCTCCTTGAGCAGCTTCATGGTCATTGATCGTCCAGCGCACCAGCTCAGAGCCTGCGGCGATCAATTCCCTGGTTTGGGTCAAGGTGGCTTCAACATTGGCCGTGGGAGTATCTGTCATGGACTGGATACGTATCGGATAATCATGCCCTAAGGCAAGATTTCCTATACAAACAACCGGCGTTTTTCGACGCTGAATAGAAACCATGTAATTTAAATTTACACCTTAAGTAAAAATGATATAATTGATGAACTTACGAAGGCCTATTATATGAAATGAACGGATAAAAAGCAAGTTAAGAAGAGTTCTATGGATATATTTTTAGCCAAAACACAAGGTTTTTGCGCCGGAGTTGCCAGCGCCATCGATATAGTCGAACTTGCCCTCAAGACTTATGGCACTCCTTTGTATGTCTACCATGATATCGTGCATAATATATCCGTGGTTGAAGACATGAAAAGCCGTGGTGTGAGATTTGTCGAGGATCTAAATGACATCCCCCATGGTTCACGGATCATTTTTAGTGCGCATGGTATCCCGCCTGAGCTCATCAATGAAGCCCGTAAGCGTCAATTAAAATATGTCGATGCCACCTGCCCTCTGGTGACCAAGGTCCACAAAGAGGCTGTCAGATTCTCTGACCAAAATGTGGATACAGTGCTCATCGGCCATGTCGGGCATCAGGAATTGATCGGTACCTCCGGCTATGTGCATCCAGATCTGCTCCACGTCATTGAGAACGAAGAAGATATAGATGCTTTGAAGCTTGATCCTGATAAACCCATTGCCTATATCACACAGACCACGCTTTCCGTCGATGAAACCAAAGGGATCATTGAAAAGTTAAGATCAAAATACCCGAAACTGATCGGTCCCTCACGCTCGGATATCTGTTACGCCACCCAAAACCGCCAGGATGCTGTCAAAGACCTGGCTGGCTTTTGTGATATCATTATCATCTGCGGCTCGCCTCACTCTTCTAACAGCAATCGCTTACGGGAAACCGGCGAGCAAATGGGTGTCGCCAGCTACATCGTTGATACAGCTGCTGAGTTCAACTGCTCCATTTTAAAAGGCAAAAAAAGAGTGGGTTTAAGTTCCGGTGCCTCTGTCCCCCGTTATCTGGTGGATGGGATCATTGACAAGATCAAAAGCTTTGCGCCCAAAACTATTGTCCATGAATTTAATAATCCGGAAAAAAATATCGTGTTCCCGGTTTTACAATTTAAAGAATAAATATGGCAAAAGTAATTATCGATAATATTCCTTATGATGTTCCTGACGGCCAACCGATCGCCGAGGCCTGCGAAACAGCAGGTATTCCGTTCTCCTGCAATTCCGGCGTATGCGGTACCTGCCAAATCGAGGTCCTGGAAGGCGCCCAAAACATCAATGAACTAAACAGGGAAGAAACAGAATTGGCCATGGACCGTACCCATCGCTTAGGATGTCAATGCAAGATCCTGGGTGGCACAATAAAAGTAACTTATTAAATGTTCATCCTTCAAACAAGCCCCATTGACCCTTCCCAAGCAAGGAATATTTGCCGCGATCCTGCCATTGGCGGTATCGTCATTTTTGAAGGGGTGGTCAGGGCTGATCAAACCCAAGGCCGTGTGGTCAGTGAACTTTTATATATCGCCGACAATGCGCCCGTCATCGCTGAAGGTGAAAAGATCATCAAAGAAGCCTTATCCCTATTTCCCATTACAGAAGCGGTGTGCATTCAGCGGATCGGCCAATTGAAGGCCACCGAGACCGCCGTATGGATCGGCGTGTGGGCCTCTCACAGGGATGAGTCCTTTAAAGGCTGCCGTTATATCATCGAGGAAATCAAAAAGAGACTTCTCATTTGGAAAAAAGAATTTTATACTGATGGTAGTAGCGCGTGGATCCAAGGGTCCCAAGCGCCTGTACTCCCCCAAACATGAACACAATTGTTTTAGCCCAACTCTCCCGGTATACCACATTTAAGTTAGGGGGACCATGTCATTCTTTGGTCGAATGCGCAACGCCTGATGAGCTCATCGAAACGGTCCAGAAATTCAAAAAAGAAAACATCCCATTTTTGCTGATCGGTGGCGGGTCAAATATAGTAGTCTCTGATCATGGCTTAAACATAGCTGTTATCCGCTATCTCTCCTCAACTCCCTTGATCGAACACAACGATGATGAGATCAGCGTCTCTGCAAGCACTGTCCTGGATGATCTGGCTCTTTTTTGTGTGGATGAAGGCTTGGAAGGTTTGAATTATACGACCGGCATTCCGGGTACTGTGGGAGGCGCTGTGGTAGGCAATGCTGGTGCCTGGGGCAAACAGGTTGGAGATGTGTTAAAATCTGCCTTGATCCTCGATGACCAAGGCAAACTTAAAACCGTGGGGCCAGAATACTTTGATTATTCCTATCGTCACTCCCATCTCAAAGAAACAAATGAGATCATTGTCTCTGTCACCTTTGCTTTAACGCCCGGCGATCCCATCGCCTTGGCAAAAGAGCGTGCCGAGATCCTTAAAAAGCGTGCTGAGAAACATCCTGATCTAAACACTCAACCCTGCGCCGGTTCTTTTTTTCGCAACATCGAACCCACCTCAAAAGCAGAACGCCGTCAAGCGTCAGGCTGGTTTCTCGAGGAAGCTGGCGGAAAAAACCTTAAAGTCGGCGGTGCCTATATCTTTGACAAACATGCCAATATCATCATCAAAGGTCCCGGTGCCAGCGCCCAAGATGTCCATGACCTGCATTTAAAAATGATGGACTTGGTCAAAGAAAAATTTGGTTTGCAATTGATCCGTGAAGTCCGTTTTGCCGGAAAATTTAATAACGCCCTGCAGGCCAATCAAGAAGGATTTTGGTAATACTATCCGCCGATCTGATACATTTCAACCTTTGGGGACGCGTGGGAATCATGACGCAGTTCGGAGCGAATTTCAGAATAGCGGTCATCTCGCCTCTTCCAGAGAACAGTGATCAAATGTTTAATGAATTCATCACTGTCGCCATTCCTTAAATGGCTGCCAAGATCTGTGCCATGAGTGGCAAAAAGACAGGTATACATCTTCCCGTCGGCGGATAAGCGTAAGCGATTGCAAGTGCCGCAAAAAGCTTTCGTTACTGAGGAAATAAAACCTACTTCCCCCTGCCCATCCTTAAAACGGTAGATCTCAGATGTGCCCCCGCTTTGTGTGCCTTGAATGTATTGCAAAGGAAATTGGGCGTTGATCAAAGATATGATCTCACTGGAAGGGACTACTTGGGATTGATCCCAATGATTCTGATTGCCTACATCCATGTATTCAATAAAACGTACCCTGTGGGCTGTGCCGCGAAAATACTTGACCAGATCCAAGATCGTATGGTCATTGACCCCGCGTTGAATGACGGTATTGATCTTGATAGATCCAAATCCAACCGCTTCTGCAGCACGAATTCCTTCCAGCACCTCTTTAACTGAACCTTTTTCCCCGCTCATCTGGGTAAAAACACCTTCGTCTAATGTATCCAAGCTTATCGTCAAACGGCTTAAGCCCGCCGATTTCAAGCGTTGTGCCCAAACGCCAAGCATGGAGCCATTGGTGGTCAAAGCCAGGTCTTCAATGCCAGGGATGAGTGATAATTGACGGACAAGCCGATCGAGATCAGGCCGTAACAAAGGCTCTCCCCCGGTTAATCGTAACTTGGACACTCCAAGACCGACAAAAACCTTTGCCAAACGCACGATCTCTTCAAAGCTTAACCATTGTTTTTTATCAAGGAACTGATAGGCATGATGATATTTCTCCGACGGCATGCAATAAGGGCAACGGAAGTTACAACGATCAATCAGTGATATCCGCAAATCGCGCAAGGGCCTGTTAAGGGTGTCTGTGACAGAAGGCATGTTATTCGGTGGAAATAGTTTTGGTTTTTTCCAGCGCGCCATGCATGGTGTGCCAGCCCAGAGAAGCGCATTTGACCCGTGCGGGATATTGCCAGATCCCGGAAAATACGGTTAATTTACCCAGATGATTAGGATGCACATCAGGCTTAAGTTCCCCGATGACTAATTTATGAAATTCTTCAAATAATACTTGGGCCTCAGCGATACTGATCCCCTTAAGAGACGCCGTCATCATCGATGCTGAAGCCTTGGATATGGCACAGCCAGAGCCCTCAAAAGCTGCATCTTCAATGACCCCGTCAGCGTTGGCCTTCACATAAACCCACAAATGGTCCCCGCATAATGGATTATACCCTTCAGCCACATGCGTTGCCCCCTCAAGCTTTCTGAAATTTCGAGGATTACGATTATGTTCTAAAATAGTTTGTTGGTAGAGTTCATCACGCATGAAAGATTTCCTTAGCCCTATTAATGGCTCTGACTAGAATATCAAGCTCTTCCTTGTTATTGTAAAGCGCCAATGAGGCACGGGCAGTTGCGGGTACTTTAAAAAATTCCATCACCGGCTGAGTGCAATGATGCCCGGTCCGGATAGCAACGCCTTCCTGGTCAACCAAGGTTCCCAGATCATGAGGATGAATACCTTCAACGACAAATGAAATGATAGATGTCTTATCCTTGGCTGTACCAATGATACGCACACCATCAATAGATAAGAGTGCCTTGGTCCCATAGTCTAATAACTCCTCTTTATGCGCCTTCATATTCTCCCAGCTAATGGTCTGAAGGAATTCAAGGGCTGATCGAAGGCCAATGACCTCGGCGATCGGCGGAGTTCCTGCTTCAAATTTATAAGGCAGATCATTATAGGTGGTCCCGCTAAAAGTCACGCTTTTGATCATATCCCCGCCCCCTTGATAGGGCGGCATAAGCTCCAGCCATTTTTCTTTACCGTAAAGAACACCTACTCCGGTGGGGCCTAAAACCTTATGCCCGGAAAAAACCAAAAAGTCGCAGTCTAACTCTTGGACATCGATCGATGTATGAGTCACTGCCTGGGCTGCATCAATGACTACCACGGCTCCCTGCTTATGGGCAGCCTCGACCACCTTCTTGACAGGATTAACTGTTCCCAAAGAATTCGATACCCATACCAAAGAAACTAATTTTGTCTTATCGGATAATAGCTTAAGATATTCCTCAAAGATCATTTCCCCCTGATCATTAATGGGAATGACTTTAAGCACACAACCAATTTGCTGGCAAAGCATTTGCCAAGGCACAATATTGGAATGATGCTCCATGTAGGAAATGATGATCTCATCGCCTTTTTTAAGAAAATGCCTGCCATATGACTGAGCAATAAGATTTAAGGACTCCGTGGCCCCCTTCGTAAAAATAATTTCCCCAACCCGGCGGGCATGAACGAATTGCCTGACCACCTGACGGGAATATTCAAAAGCTGCGGTAGCCTGCTCACTTAAAAAGTGGACGCCTCTGTGCACATTAGAGACGCCCGTAACATAATAAGCATTGATCGCATCAATGACGCAACGGGGCTTGAGGGTGGTAGCGGCATTATCCAGATAAACCAAAGGTTTGCCATGAACATTGATCTTTAAATTAGGAAATTCCGCTCTATAGCGATGAACGTCAAAAGCAGACATAATAAACTCCCCTATAGCTTTACTTCCGGAAATTTTTTAAGCAATAAACGGCTTAATTTACCGCGGATGGAATCATTCTTGATGGTATTAAGGATATCGTCGATGAACCCCTTTGACAATAATTGAATGGCCATCTGTGCCGGTATACAACGGCTTTGTAAATAAAAGATCTCATCTTGAGATAATTGGCCGATGGTGGCACCGTGCGTGCATTTAACATCATCAGCAAAAATTTCCAGCTGTGGCTTAGTATCCACGCGCGCCTGCTTACCTAATAATAAATGTTTGTTAAGCTGATAGGCGTTGGTTTTTTGGGCAATGGCGTGCACATAGATCTTACCGTTAAAAATAGCCCTGGAAGCACCATTAAGCAGACCCTTATAAAGCTGATAAGCCGTGCAATTGGGAAACTGGATATCCAGCAAGGTATGATTATCCACCTGCTGATTGCCATCAAGACCGTAGAGACCGTTCATGATCGTATTAGTCCCCTCACCCTTGATCAAGATTGATAAATTATTACGAGTCAATGTCCCGCCGTGATTAAAAGAAAAAGAATCAAGCGAACTTGCCTTTTCCTGCCAAATACGGGTTGTGCCGATATGGATGGCCTGATGGCTTTCGGCCTGGGCCCTGCAATAACCAACCACGGCATTCTCTGCAATTCTCATATCGGTTACAGCGTTGGATAAATAAGGCACCGGCTCAAACCCAATATAACTTTCCAGGATATTCACTTGGGCCCCTTCGCCTACTGATATAAAGGTGCGAGGAAAAACGATCGTATCAGGCGCAACACCGCTGGTTACGTGAATGATATGGACCAAGGGTTCGATGACGGCATTTTTAGCCACTTGGATATACACCCCGTCTAAAAAAAGAGCCTGGTTCATCCACAAAAATGCCTTGGTATCATTGGGAGTTAATTTTGAAATAGTGTCCTGGATCTCAGCATGAGGATGGGCCAAGGCGGCATTCAACGGGGAGATCGTAAGCCCGAGCGGTAAGATCTTCAGATCCGATAATTCACCCCACAATACACCATTGACCAAAACAATATTGATATCGTTTTTATCACGGTAATTGGCAAATTGCTTATCCTCAACCAATTGATGACGGGTGGCAATTTGAAAACGACGATTGACCACATCAGCCAAGGACAGATATTTCCATTCTTCATCCCTTTGAGTTGGCATGGCCATCGTGGCCCACTGATCAAAACTTTTCTGACGAAAAGCCTTAAGCCAGGCACCGGATGTATTTTCTAATTTAGACTGATATTGTTCCAGCCCATCAATGTTCAAGGGCATTTGCTGTGTCATCATGCTATTCTCTCTCTGTCATTCCCGCGAAAGCGGGAATCTATTTCATCTATTTAATTAGCCAATCATATCCGCGGCTTTCCACTTCCAAAGCCAATTCCTTGCCTTCGGATTTGACGATCCTGCCATCGTGGAGGATATGGACAAAATCAGGCTGGATATAATTAAGCAGGCGCTGATAATGGGTGATCAAAATAACGGCATTGTCCTTGCGGCGCAATTTATTGACCCCTTCGGCCACGATCTTCATGGAGTCGATATCAAGACCGGAATCTGTCTCGTCTAAAATGGCCAATCGCGGATTTAAGACCGCCATCTGTAAGATCTCGTTGCGTTTTTTCTCCCCACCGGAAAAATCCACATTCACCGGACGGTCGATAAAATCCTCATTCATGCTCAAGGTCTTCATTTTTGTACGCACATATTTGTCAAAATCAATAGGGTCCATCTCTTCAGCCCCTTGATGACGGCAAATGGCATTAAAAGCCGCTCGTAAAAATACCGAGCTTGGCACCCCCGGAATTTCAACAGGATATTGAAAAGCCAAAAACACGCCTTCACGGGCACGCAGGTCCGGCTCCATACCCACCAAATTGATCTTCTTGAAATTAACTTCATAATCAATAGAACCAGCGGTGACTTCATATTGCGGATGACCGGCGATCACCTTGGATAAAGTGCTTTTGCCCGAACCGTTAGGCCCCATGATCGCATGCACTTGACCTGCACCTACGTTTAAATTGATCCCTTTTAATATTTCCTTGCCTTCGATACCGGCATGTAAATTTTTGATCTCTAACATTACCCAACACTCCCTTCCAATTTCATCTCTAACAGTTTAACCGCCTCGACTGAGAATTCCAGAGGTAATTCTTTAAAGACATCCTTGCAAAAACCATTAATGATCAATGAAATAGACTCTTCCAGATCCAAACCGCGTGAACGCAGATAAAACATCTGCTCCGCATTGATCTTGGAAGTAGATGCTTCATGTTCCAGGACAGCCGAATTATTTTTAACCTCTATATAAGGGAAGGTATTGGCCGAGCAATTATTCCCCACCAGCATGGAATCGCATTGGGAAAAATTCCTCGCCCCATCCGCTGTTGGCATGATCTTGACCAAACCCCGATAACTATTATGCGCAAAATCCGATGAAATACCCTTGGAAACAATGGTGCTCTTGGTATTTTTGCCGATATGGATCATCTTGGTGCCAGTGTCCGCGATCATATGGTTATTGGTCAAAGCAACAGAATAGAATTTACCGACAGAATTATCCCCCTGCAAAATAACGCTGGGATATTTCCAGGTGATGGCCGACCCTGCTTCTACCTGGGTCCAGGAGATCTTGGAATTGACCCCTGCGCATTTACCGCGCTTGGTGACAAAATTATAGATACCGCCCTTGCCTACCTTGTCCCCGGAATACCAGTTTTGGACTGTGGAATATTTGATCTCGGCGTTATCCAACGCCACCAGCTCAACGACTGCCGCGTGCAGCTGATTGGTGTCCCGCGTTGGGGCTGTACAGCCTTCCAGATAGCTGACATAACTGCTGTCTTCAGCAATGATCAAGGTGCGTTCAAACTGTCCTGTATTTTCCGAATTAATGCGAAAATACGTGGAAAGCTCCAGCGGACAATGTACGCCTTTAGGGATATAACAAAACGAACCGTCGGAAAAGACCGCTGAGTTCAAAGTCGCATAAAAATTATCCGAATAAGGCACCACCGAGCCTAAATATTTCTTGACCAGATCAGAATGATTGATCACAGCCTCAGACATGGAGCAAAAAATAATGCCGTGCTTGGCCAACTCGCTCTGGTGCGTTGTTCCGACTGAAATGCTGTCAAACACCGCATCAACAGCCACCCCGGTCAAACGTTTCTGTTCACTTAAAGGGATGCCCAGACGGTCGAAGGTCTTAAGCAATTCTTCGTCAACCTCTTCCAGGCTTTCAGGGCTTTCCTTTTTCTGCTTAGGAGCGGAATAATAAAAAATATCCTGATAATCAATTGGCCCATACTCAAAATTAGGCCACGTTGGCTCTTGCATTTTCAGCCAATGACGATAAGCCTTGAGTCGCCACTCCAGCATCCACTCAGGTTCTTTTTTCTTGGCGGAAATAAGGCGTACCGTATCTTCACTAAGCCCTTTGGGCGGTTTATCTTCGGCAATGTCCGTATGGAACCCATAACGGTATTCCCCGCCACCGGCTAACTTATTATCCTCTAATTCTTTTTGTTTAACGACATCTGACATATCTTATTCCTTTACTTCAGCCTGAACAAAAGGTTTGGAACGGATCTGCCGCTCTCCTTGATTTTGCGAAGCGATCAACTCTCGTACATTAATGGTCTTAAACATCGCTGCTAGCCGTTCATTCAAGTTAAGCATCGGCGAGATGACATTACATTTTGAAGTCATATCACAATGCGAATAATTACCATGAAAACAATTAACGATCTGAAGAGGTCCTTCAATGATCTGGGTCAGGTCAAAAAGCGTGATCTTGGAAAGATCTTTCAATATCTGGTATCCCCCATGCGCACCCTGTTCGGCCCGAACGATCTCATTTTGGGCCATGATCTGCAAAACGCGCGATGTCGGGTCAAAAGGCGTATGGTAAATATCACAGATTTCCTTAGCCGAGGTCAATTGGCCGGGTGATTTGGCGCTCATATGCCTCAACGAGATCAACGCATATTCTAATTTTCGGTTTATTTTAAACATATCCCTTGTTATCCTAATTGATTGATCTTAGCCGCCAGGATCAAGTCATTCTCGGTAACTCCGCCAAGCGCGTGCGTATATAAAACCACTTTCAAGTTCTTATACCCGGTCAAATGTAAATCCGGATGATGCATTTCATCTTCGGCAATATCTTTGATCTTATCGATCAAATGAACACATTCAACAAAATTCTTTAAGACAAAGGACCGTTCAATGCTTTTGCCATCCAAATTCATCCCCCACCCAGGGATCTCTCCCAGACGGGCTTGGACTTCTTCAAAAGTAAATGCCCTGCCGATGCCCTCACAAGGCACACATTTTTTATTAGTAAGACTCCCCATGTGAATGCTCCTCCATGCTTCCTTCAGTCTGTACCGTGATCTCCGGGTTATACTGATCGCGCAAAATGCCCTCGATGGCCTTAAGCGTTCCCATGGTAGAACTGGGGCATGAACCGCAGGCCCCCTGATAATTAACGATCAAATTGATCCCATCAAAGCTCACGATCTGAAGGTCCCCACCGTCCATTTGAAGGCCGGGACGGATGGTGCTGTCTAAGATCGCACTGATCTTAGCGATCTCAGGATCATCTGAAACGATCGCTGCTGATTTTTTATCTTCCTCAACCTGAAAATTAGGGTCATGGTCCGCAGCGTACTCCAATACGATCTTCTTGATCTGTTCTTCGATCTGGTCCCAATCAACATTACCATCCTGGGTCACAGTGACATAATTATCAAAAAAGTAAACTTCCGTAATGTTAGGAATAGTAAATAAAGCCGCGGCCATAGGATTATACTTGCAAGCCTCAGCATTCTTATACGTCACCTTGCCCTCGGTTTTTACCGGCACGTTTAACACAAATTTAAGCGCGTTAGGGTTGGGCGTGCTTTGGATCATTGTTTTGATTTCCATAAAAACTCCTTTGGCTTCTATATACTTCGTCTTTTGACTTATTTAGAATAACACAAACCAGATGGTTTGACAAGGGTGGATTAATGAGAAGAAACGCCCAGCATTTCCGGCAGATCTTTCAGTGGTTTGACCTCAATATCCTTAATATATAGCCCGTTGATCTCAATATTCTCCAAAACCTTTAAATCCATAGGCTGGCTCACCGCAGCCTTGTCCTTCTCAATCTCCAGATCCATCCGCTTGGCAGTCAGATCGATACCACCTCGAACTGCCATGGCCGCATTAACTGAGCCTTCGTTGATGGTGCGTTGGCTAAGGATCTGAATTGTAGCATCAACCGAAGAGTCATCTTTGAATTTATCATATAATGGCTGAGCATGGATCCTCCCAAAGATCACATCAAGATCATTCTTTTTAAGCATCTCTTGTGATCTTTTATAAAAATTATCATCTCGCTTTGTAAGATTCTTTTTAAATAAATCCGCATCTTCAAGGCCTTTTATTAAAGCTTGCTCAATAATGTCACGGTGTTTTTCAAAATCCTTAAAATATTTTCCGGGATTCTTGGCTAAAATAGCTTCTTGCCTTTCGCGAAGAGGCTTTATCCAGCCTTCATCAACCATACCTGTTGTTAGATTAATATCGATCATTTCTTTATGATAAAACTTTTTCATCTCCTTAATGATCGACGGATCATGTTTGCCAAGAATGTCCATTTGTGCACGCAGATCAATAATAATGCTGACTGCTTCATCTTTAAGCCCTTGATCATCTATCCCTACTATAGTTTGATCGCTGATCAACCCTTTTTGATCAAAATATTTCAAGAATAGTGCTGGCCCAAGAAGCATGAGAAATAAGTCATGGATTTCATCAATGTTTAGCCCATTATCATGCATTAACTTTTCTATATTTTCATAATTATCCGCAATCACTTCCATATCACTTATTTCATCTTCTGAAAATTCAATCCCAAAACGAAGTTCATGATTTTTAGTAATTCTCTCTTTAAGCTCTGAAACATTTGACTTATAACGGGGTAAAATATATTTAGCATCATCGCTTTTTAAAATCTCCCTGGCCCACTTTACCATATCATCTGCAGTCATCGTTTCATTATTGGGAAAACTTTTATTAATAGAGTCAAGAAATTTATAGGTGTCTGTATAAAGCGTAGGATCAACATGAATATGCCCCAAAACATTCAATTTATGTTTAGGCAAAGCAACTTGCGGAGCCAAATTGGCTACAGCGTCAACAACAGCCTTTGCTTCTTGTGGAAACCCTGAGGCAAGCGCTGTAGCAAGCGCAGCCCAGAATGACGTCTGTATAAAACCTCGTCTACTCACAGGTATATTCATCGCCGGGATGGGACTTTCCGCCTTAGTGTTCATGGCCAAATCTTTTACTCCTTGCCATCTAACGATATTACCAGCATGAAGGACAACAAGGATACGATCTGTTCTTGTATAAACGACTTTTTTAACAACTACATGAGTATGTACCCTTAAGTCCAAAATGTCTGCGGACTCTAACATGATGTTCTGTAAATTGGGATCATCTGCCCAGGTAAAAGGCAATTTCCCTTGATCTAGATCCAATACTGATGAGCCTTGCGAAATTTCAAAACTAGCGACCCGTTTATTTTGAACAGTTGGATTTAATGATTTAATATGTCCTATCATAATGACCGGCTGATTTTTTTCTAGAATTTCTGCTCCTGACCTACGGGTGGTTACTGCGAGTCTGGCATCTTCTATCGCCATTGTTTGATCTGCTCCCAAGTGCAAATATAGCCCTACGCCTCTTTGTCTTCTATGAACTGAATTTGAAGTCCCTTTTTTAACTTTATCAACAAGCCCACGCAAGGTGCCAAGAGCAACAGTCGCATTTTGAATATCGGTATCCTTTAAGGCTTTAACCTCTATTTTGCAACCCTTTTTCCAATCGTAGCCCTGTACTCTTTGCTTGGGACTTACCTTATCAACGGCAACCATCCATAAGGGAAGTTGACCTCTTAATTCTGTGATCATCTCCACATTTGGATTTTGTGCAAGTTTGATCAACATTTCCTGATTTCCTTTTGTTACCGCCGTAAATCCTGATCTAAATCTCACCATCACACTGATCACTTCATCCCCCAAATTTTCTGACCATTCCTTGATCCAATGGTGGTCAAATTTATCCAAATAATCCTCAGGGACTTTATTAATATCAAAATCAATTCCCAGGATCTTAATTATTTTGATATTTAAATTACTCTTCTCTCCCTTAAATTGATCAATAAACTTTCTAACCGTAAGGGTCTGTGAACGTTTACCGCCGGCATATGAAATGATTAACCTTGTTTTCAAGTCTTTTAACTCACGCACCAGCAGGTCTAATTCTGGTAAATCACCCTGGATATCTTCAACAGCTTGCAAATCTCTTTTAATGGGTTCCATCATTGCATTTGTCGCCTCGATGGTTTTTATTTCACTGCTCAACTCAGCGATCTTGGCACGTAATATTTCTATAAATCCAGAAAACTCTCTTTTTTGAGTTGTAATAATAAATGGCCCAATATCTTCCTGAACTCCTTTAACTAATCCATTAAGAAGTAGTTGAAAAGTTAAAGGATTTTCAGGGATTTGAATCACATAGCTCGTTAATTGATCAAATTCAACTTTCAAACTCTTGCCGTTGAGCAAGAAACGCACATTACATTCCACCTGATGGGCCCCAAATGCATTCAACACCTCTCTCGTGAACTTCCATCGCTCTACTTCTGCCCATTTATTTAATTTATCGATCATACCCTGCATTTCATCCTCGTTGATCATCGCCAAATCGAATTTAGCAACTGAGGGTAATGGAAACAAATCAGGCATCCAATCTACAGGAGTAATTTCTCCATTCTGTAAAATAGCCATTCCCTTTTGATCCACGGCAATATCTGTCTTATCGGAATTACGGGACTTGAACCTTACTTGTACGCCAGGATTTTGACCTTGAAATTGGTCTCGAACTGAATTTTCATATTCTTGCTGAGTGCTATTTCCCCTATCTTTCTCGACTTCTCTATCTTGATAAACAACCACATATTCCATGACCTCATACCCTTGAGCCTCTAACTCCCCTTGGGTTTGGGATAAAAGATCACGTAAATTAAACCCGTTGAGCATAGAAAAAATATGAGATAGTCCAACATCTATTCTCCCGGTTGCTCTATTCCTTGCCCTTATAGCTATAGCACAACAGTAATAATAACCTAAACTCGTAAGAATATCCTCAGGGTGAAGATCAGAATGAAGCATGACAATGCCAAAACCATGCGTATCCCCTTTCCAACCAAAAACCCTCTTTTGACTTGAAGTACGTCCATATTCTGAGACCTTTGCTACAGAAGGCATTAAACCTTCTGCTTTATAGTTATTCCTATAAGGATCATAAAAAGATACTCCTGCCGGGCTTATTTTAGACGATTGATCAGCCTTTACCAACGTCGCTACTTCCCGCATTTCTTCTATACGCTCATTCATCGCCAAGTCGGGATTAGCAGACTCGGCTACTTCTGGGAGAAATTTGAAGGTTGATTCGGCATCAGAGATAGCTATTGCTCTTTGAGCAAGCTCTCTCAATTCCTGGGCAACTTCTTTCATGGTAGGACGTTTATTGGGATAAAATTCATTATTCATACGCTGATAAAGACCATTCAAATCGTTTTCCAAATCTTTCATATTAGGAGGACATGGCGAAAGAGCAGTGACCATAGTTTCTCTTAAACTCCAAACATCGGACTGGTCCTGCTTGATCTCTTCTTTCGCTTGAAACGGGGACGTTCCCCTGCCTTGTTTTACTCCCAATGGCTTAGCTATCTCCCAATCAATCAGCATGACGTCCCCTTGCTCATTAATAAGGATATTCAAAGGTTTCACATCATTATGGCTGATCCCCTTTTCATGGACAGCCTCTAAAATCTCCGCCACTTTAGCCAACTTGTCAAGACGCTGCGAAAAACTGAACCTGCTCCAAATTTCTGAGGTTACCCACCTGCTGGTCTCGATACTCATTGCATTTTCAATTTCTTGCATATGTATCCAGATTGCCCCATCATTCGTCACCCCCCAATCTAAATATCTAGGAAGATTTGGGACTCCTTCAAGAACTATTAAATTACTTATTTCGCGAATTCCATCATCTCCATTATTTCCATAAATTACCTTATAAACACTTTTCGGATCATTGGGGTCAGCATAAATTGTTCTTTCCCCGCTTCTCGCTATTATTCTAAATTGATCAAAATAAGAGTAATACCTGGGTGTTTCTCTTTTCGAGGCAAGCTGGCCTCGAAGATCGGCTTCGATCCCCGCTAGCTTAGCGACAATAACCGGGTCCGGTTGAACTGAGGGAATTTGTATCGCCGGGGCGCCCAAGGTCACATCTACTTCTTCTGGGTTGCGAGTTGCAGTATTTATGTCCGCGATGGTAGCTTTATCCATCCAATCTATACGTTCGGTTGAGAACTTTTGCACATCACCAAAAAACCCTCCAGAAAAATATTTCCTAGGGATCATTTCTTGGGACATTGGGTCAGCTTCTTCTTTGATGTAATTGTAGACGCCTTTTTTGAAGGCTTTAAGATAGCGTTGATAGATAGCTTCAGGGTCAAGATTATTTTCATAATGGATCCCTCTGACCTTATTTTGATCCATATATTTATGCCCAAGGATGCTATCTTTCATATGCTTCTTAAACCATACAGCCAGGATCATCGAATAGTAGACTTGACGCAAGGTGGCGAAATTCTTGCCTTCGTTGACTTCTTTTTCCAATTGAGGGATGACGATCTCGCGGACGATTTGGCTGCCTAAATTATTTATTTCGTTTTGCGGCTGGTTGTTTCCCTGGAGTGCTTTCACATTCAAAGCTTCGTCGCTTGGCAACGTGCTTGGGGACACGTTCTTTGTCGTTCCTGTTTGAACATGTCCCCTGGTCGGCGATTCTGTTAACATTTGATGTTTCGACATCGATAAATAATCTTGCTCCAGCATAACCTTTAAACTAGCCTTGACCACAAAAGCCGTATTACCGTGTTCATAGACCTTGGCATGGTCTGGGACTATCCAGACTTTATTAAAGGTATTGACCGGGATATTGGTTGTACCAAATTTCTTCTGGGCTTCTTCATAGACCCGTTTCCAAAATTGCTTGCCGATCTGTCCTTCCGGATAGATCAAGGATGCTGTGACTTGTTTAAGAATATAGTCCTCAGCCAATAGATCTCGCCCCATATCTGTTTGACCAAAAATTTCAGGAATAACACGATTTTTCTCATACGGGCTGAGATTGACCCAAAGATCATTTTCAGGGGTGGTTATTGAGGCGAGAAAATATTTGACGAGTTTTGAAGTTTCTTTTAATGAAGGAGAATTGTCACCTTTATCAAGAATGAAATCGAATTTGAAAGGATCATTGGGATATACGGTCACCCCTTTAAGCACTGACGGATTATCTAACGCGCTTAAATGGACCATCTCTCCTGGCACAGGCAGACGAAGCTCTTCTGCTTGAACAAAAGGAACAGGCCCTAAAGTGTTTACTATAAATGAAAGTAAAACGACAAAAGATTGCCAGCGCCTAAAATAAACCGATCGATGCGAAGAAACAGGGGTTATTGGGGTTTTCATATGCTTTATTTACTTTAAATTCTCCGAACAACTATGAGTGGCCGGTATGAGGCCCTTCTTAAAGTAAAGCATATATATAACAAAAAACAAGGGCTGGAGGGCTGTTTTGGGAAAGCGTTTTCTATCTATTGACCAATGCTTTGATGGCGGGCAAATTCTTGTGGGCGGCTTCTTCGCCGCGTTTGATCAATTCATTGACCTCATACAGCTCATACCATTGGATACCCCTTAAGTCCGGATGGATCAGGACATCCGCTTGCTTGGCACTTTGTTCTGCGATCAAATATTCGGTTGCCTGCAAGGTGCGCACGATGATATCCGCGATATTGGGCGTAAAGGTCTTGGACATGATCCTGCCTAAACGGAAACCCACATATTTAAAAGGATGTTTTGAAAAAGGCAGGGCAAAATATTTGACAAGATTCTCATCTTCCTTTTTTTGCGACCAATCCACTTCTTCAGGAGATTGCAGCACATTGACCGCGATGATCTTTTTGACATCCATATCTGTTAAAACATTGGTCGGCAAGGGGTTCAATACCCCTCCGTCGATGATCATCTGTTTGCCTTCCATGACCGGATTAATAACACCCGGAATGGCTATACTTTTACACACCGCGTCAACTAAAAGCCCGTCACCCAGTACAATTTCCTTGCGATGGAAAAGATCATACACCACTATCCTTAAAGGGATCTTGACGTCATGGAATGTTTTATTCCCCAATTTACCTTTAAGCCACAGACGTATCCCTTCGCCTCCCACTAAGCCAGCCACTGGAAAAGTAGGATCAAGGATATTTAATATCCCCGATTTATTTTCAAATTCACGGCCGAATTTCTCCATCTCCTCTGCGGTATACCCCACGGCCCATAAGCTGGCGATCAAAGCTCCCATACTGCTGCCTACGATCACATCAATCGGGATCCCCTCACGTTCCAAAACCCGGATAATACCAATATGTGACATGCCTAAAGCCGCCCCGCCCCCTAAGGCAAGCCCTATCATCACCTTACTGATCTGGCGTGAAAGCCGGCGTATGGTTTGGGCATATTCACTTTTGGCATCTACCTCAACAAAAGCAAACCCTGGAATGATCTTTTTATAAACAAACTCCGTAGGCTCCAAATGCGGCAGGAACAAAAAAACATCGTAATTAAGCAATTCCTTTATATCCTGAGGAGAAAGCTTGTTGTCAATGTTGACCCCACTGATGATGACCTGTATACGCTCTGCATGAAATCTTTCTTTAAGCTGTTCGCTAAGCCTGTCGATCACATGACGGGTGGTATCCAGGTCTCTTTCATTATCAAGGCTGACCAAATGAATGATATCTGACTGTGTCAGCGTTTTCATGACCACATCATCCATTTCATTGGGCAAATCCAGGACAATATAACGGTAGTCATTGACCAGGGCGCTGACAAATTGGCTGATCCTGCTGATAAGTGTCGTATCTTGTGAATCAAATTTGACACTTAAGAGATCTACCGCAAGTACTCCCTTGGTGATCGTGTTCAAGATCGAATGATGGTCGCCGGCGATATTGGCCAGGTCTGGCCGTTCTTCAGTCTTATCAGAAGACAAGCTCAACAGCAGGATCTTTTTATCCGTCTGTTCTTTTAAACTCAAAGCTAAATTAGTCGCGTAAGTAGACGAGCCCGAACCTTGCACAGGGGCATAAACGGAAATAATAGTACTTTCCTGGGTATTTTTTGTATGCGTGACATGACTGCGGATACGATGGGACAAACTTTGGCTTAAGGCCACGGCCAGCTTGGGTGTTGATTTTAACAGCTGAGAAAAACTATCTTTGTTGATCCTGATGACAACGGAATCATTGATAGCTTCATAAGTGCGGGAGTGGTTCTCACCGGTCAAAGTCGAAATGATACCAAATTGCATCCCACGCAGGATAAAATCAACATCTTGCTTTTGTCCCGAATGATCAAGGCTGTAAGAATAAACGCGTCCCGAGACCAGGGCATAAAAAGCATCGGCAGGAGCTCCCTCCTTACAGATGATATCGCCCTTATTAAAACCAAATATCTCGACGTGACGGCTGATGCGGTTTACTTCAAACCAGTTCAACCCTTGAAAAATAGGGATTTGCTTTAAAAGCGCTAGTTTATTATTAAAAAAAGATGGTAACGGGGTCATTTAATAATTTGGTTCTCCATCCATTCAAACTCTTTGGCTAAGATCTTTTTGGCCATTTTTAAATTCTGACGATCGGTATTGTCGGCACGCTCTTTAAATGAAACGCCTATACGCTTGCGCGCATCACAACAAAAGCTATCCGCCAGATCCACCGCGTTGGCTTGGGGTCCATCTTTGGCTAACATCGCGGCATAGGAACATACGGCTGAGATGGCAAACAATTCAGTGCCGACATCCACAATTCGGTTCAAAACACTTTGCTTGCTTTCTAATTTTTGCTGGTATTTGACCATCTCATGAAAGGTCTCACGGGCCAATTTCTTACTGGCCTCCTGGACAAAGATCATGTGTTGGTCCAAAGGTTTGGGCAATCCACAAATATCACTGCCGGCATAGGACGGCAGCCATAATGGCGGATACCAGATAGCATAAAAGGCAGCCATTTTAAGAGCGGCCTCTATTTTAATATTGATCGGCACCCTGCTGCTGAGTAACGGTTTTATCTTGGATAAATGCGGGTCTAACGCTTCACGGGCAATGAACAAATGCATGATATCCGTCGTTCCTTCGATGATACGATTAATGCGCACATCGCGAAGAGCGCGTTCTACCGGCCAATAATCCATGCCGCGACGGGCCAAAGAAGAAGATGTTTCATAACCCTGACCGCCACGAATTTGCAAGGTTTCATCAACTATTTTCCAGGATGTTTCCGTGCAAAAGAATTTGGCGATGGCTGCCTCTAAGCGGATATCCCGGTGCTTATCATCAGCCATGGCCGAGGTAAGCCAGGTCACAGCATCCATGGCAAAGGTGTGCGAGGCAATATAACTTAATTTTAAAGCCACGGCTTCATGCTCACCAATGGCCGAGCCCCATTGATGACGTTTAGTTGACCATTGGCGGGCCACATTCAAGCACCACTTGCCGATCCCTGCTGATGCCGCCGGAAGGGTCAGACGGCCGGTGTTTAAGGTCACCAGGGCTAATTTCAATCCTTCACCTTCCCCTAAAAGGATATTTTCACGAGGCACTTTAACATTATTAAAACGGATAAGACCATTTTGAATACCATGCAAGCCCATAAAAGTACAGCGATGGATCTTTTCAATACCCGGAGAATTCCCTTCGACAATAAAGGCGGTGATCTGCTTGATCTCTTTTCCTTTAATGATCTTAGGTGGGGTCACGGCCATGACAACCATCAGATCCGCGATCAGACCGTTGGTGCACCAAAGTTTGACACCATTAAGCAAAAACGATTTTCCATCATCAACGGGCGTTGCGGTAGTGGTCATATTGCGTGGATCAGAGCCTGCCTCTGGTTCAGTCAAAGCAAAGGCTGAGATAGCCCCTTTGGCAAATCTGGGCAAATATTTTTGTTTTTGTTCGGGGGTCCCGAAAAGTTTCAAAGGCTGTGGCACCCCGATACTTTGATGAGCAGAAAGTAAAACTGCTGTGGAACCGCAATAGCTGGAGACCAGATGCATAATACGGTTATAACTATATTGATTAAACCCCATACCGTCGTATTCTATGGGGATCTTTAAGGCAAAAGCTCCAAGATCAGCTAAACCCTTGTACACCCGCCGGGGGATCTCTCCGGTCGCATCAACTTCATCAGGATTTAAATTTTCACGTAAAAATTTCTCCATTTTAACCATGTACTCATTACAAGCTTCTTTCTGTTCGGGATCTTCCTTAGGGAAGGGATGGATCAGGCCCAGATCAAGAGAACCGTGAAAAAGTTTGAGCGCAAAACTAGGGGCCTTCCATTCCATCTCACGGGCGGCTTCAGCAAATTCGAGACTTTTGAGTTTTTCCTGACTGATATTCTTATCGAACATGCTCATGGGAGGTCTCCTTTTTTAAAAAAGGAATGCAAAATACTTCGAAATATTAATGTTATGAAGAAATGCATTTTTAGTATAGAGGGCGAAGAAACAAAAAGCAATCACTCTATAAAAAAAGTGGTGACAGGCACTACTTTTTCTTGGCGGTACGCTTTAAAGCTAAAGGCCCTATTTCTTCGACTTGGCGGAACGTTTGAGTGCTTTCAGCATGCGAGCGATTGCCTGTTCCTTGCTTCTCCCTTCAGTTAAATGTTCACTAGAAATGGCGGCATAACCACTGCGGTTTTTGATCTTAAAAACGGTGATTTTCTTTTGTGCCATACTGACACCTCCCTTTCTTGTTGAGATCCTTCGCAGCTGCTCAGGATGACTCCGACATTACGCCGGAGTCATTTACCAGAAGCACTTTTTAACGCTGCGATAAAATCAGCATTAACCTTGACCCCCAAACCTTGGGCCTTGTACACATCCGCCCAAGCCTTATCGTATTGTTTTGACTGATAATAAGCAACTGCTCGATTAAAATAGGCCCTCCCTTCATTTGGTTTTATTTTTAAAACCTGGGTCAGATCAACGATGGCCCCATAAGAGTTATTTTCCTGAAGATAGATAAGGGCTCGGCCCATATAACCTTTTTCATTATTGGGCTCTAAGGCGATGAGATGAGTATAATCAGAAATGGCTTGAATATAATTCTTTTGCTTAAAATAAATAACCCCGCGGACCAAATACGCTAGGGCATATTTAGGATTTATTTCAATGGCCTTATTTACATCTGCCATAGCATCTGTTAAATCACCTATTTTAATATAGACGAGGCTACGATTGTTATAGACTTGTATGTCTTGAGGATTCAATTCAATGGCTTTATTATAATCAGCAATGGCGTCTTTGAAATTTCTTTGCAGGTAATTAATCCTTCCCAGGTTTTTATAAGCACCGGCAAACTTAGGGTTTATTTCGATAGCCTCGTTATAATCAGACATGGCGGCTGCGTTATTACCTTGTTTAGCAAAAAAAAGTCCACGATTGGTATAAGCCTTAAAATCTTTAGGATTGATCTCAATGGCCTGGGTAGAATCAGAGATGGCATCAATGATCTTGCCTTGTTTGGCATAGGCAAGAGCGCGATTGACATAACCAGCCGCATTTGTATGATCTGCTTCAATAGCCTTGGTAAATTCCGTAATGGCGGCGTTGAAGTTACCTTGATTGAGGTAGGTAATGCCCTGCTCGTTATACTCCCTGACACTTTGAGCATAAACAGAAGTAATACTTAAAGATAAAGCACCAATGATGATCAAAGCCCTTAATAAAGAATTCATATAATATATTTTTCCGCTAATTGAGGAACATCTTCCAGGCGCACATCACTGTGCCAAATATTCTCGGGATAGACCATAATGTTGACCCCTTTAGCACATTGGCCTAAACACCTGGCTTGAGCCACACGGATATTGGGATGCAATTTGCGCTCCTTGGCGATCTCACGCAATTGACGAAACACCTCTTCGCCCTGATGGTCCCCACAGGAGGCTTTTTGGCCGTTAGCATTATTAGTACATACGAAGATCTGCCGCTGATAAGGCGTTTTACCGGTCTGCAATATTCCCTGTTCCTTCGAATCCGTAAAGTTACTATCCATGCCTAACGATCCTCCTGAATATATAATTGGTTAATCGCGGTGGCAATATTTTTTGCGTCATCATGCGCGACCACGATGAGAGATCAGAAACATAACGTAATCGCGGATGAGATTTATTGACAATGTTTTCAATAAGCCTGGCCACTTCATCAGGGTCGCGCTTAAGCTTTCTGATGCTATGTTGGGCGATATCCTTTAATTTTTGGCTAAAGGAAAAATACGGGCTTTGGGCATTGTCAAAATTCTTGGCATAATGCGCGTTCTGAGTAAATATATTCGTGGGATAAGAACCAGGCTCAACTAAAACTACTGAGATCCCAAATAAACCCAACTCAAAATAAAGACTTTCACTAAAAGCTTCCAGCGCCCATTTGCTGGCATTGTACGCCCCCAGGCAGGGGCTGGCCACCTGTCCGGCAATGCTCGAGATATTAATGATCTTGCCCTGTGCGCGCTTGCGCATCAAAGGAATAACTTCACGGCAGATATTTTGCACGCCGAAAAAATTGACTTCCATCTGTGAACGGATCTCTTCTTCACTGAGGTCTTCAAAGAATCCAGCAATACCATAACCTGCGTTATTGATAAGGACATCAATATGCTTATGCGTTTTTTGGATTTCCTCGATGACATTCTTGATGGTGGAAGGTTTAGTGACATCAAGCTCACGGATAACAGCCTGTGATTTGCGTTTGGCTAATTCACTGTCCAGGGGCTGTTTGCGGGAAAGGTCCCTCATGGCCGCCCAGACAATATGTCCTTTGGAAGCTAAACGCGCTGCGGTGAGTAAACCAAACCCGCTCGAACACCCCGTGATAAGTATAACTTTCTGACCGGCCATATTAAAGATTGGTGGCTTTTTGGATCATTAAGCAGTCAACGAGCGTCAATGCTATCATGGCTTCGGCCACAGGAACAACCCTCGGAGCCAAGCAGGGATCATGGCGGCCTTTGACCTGGAGATCAACTTCCTGATATTGTTCATTAAGCGTTCTTTGAAGTTGGGTTATGGAAGACGGCGGCTTTAACGCGATACACATAATGATGTCTTCACCGGTCGATATTCCGCCCATGATGCCACCGGCATGATTAGTCGCGGTCCCAACCCTCTTGTCTTTAAGGATAAACCGGTCATTATTCATAGAGCCTTTGAGAAAACTCACACCAAACCCATCGCCAAATTCTATGCCTTTGACCGTGGCAATGGACATTAAGGCTTGGCTCAAACGTGCATTGAGCTTATCAAAGCAAGGGTCACCTAATCCCGGTGGACAATTTTTAACAACACACTGGAGCAAACTACCAAGGGAATCACCTTTTTTACGGGCTTCCTCTATCTTATCTATCATCACAGCTGCCATTTTTGCATCAGCCGTTCGTACTATATTCTTTTCAATGACATTGTAGTCAATGTTCTCGGCAAAGATGTCCCCTACAGCCAAGGTATAAACAATGATTTGGATATTATATTTAGCTAAGATCTTTTTGGCCACTGCCCCGGCGGCAACACGACAAGCTGTTTCACGTCCGGATGACCGCCCACCTCCGCGATAATCGCGAATACCATATTTGGCTATATAGCTAAAATCTGCATGTCCCGGACGGAACACATCTTTAATGTTCTCATAATCTTTAGACCGCGCATCTTCATTGCGAATAAGGATGGCCAAGGGTGCCCCCGTGGTTTTGCCTTCAAAAACACCGGAAAGTATTTCAGCTTTATCAGATTCCTTGCGCTGGGTAGTGATCTTGCTCTGTCCCGGTTTGCGACGATCCAGGTCGATTTGAAGGTCCGCTTCTGATAAAGGTAATTTCGGCGGTACCCCATCAATAACGACACCAATGGCGGGCCCATGGCTTTCGCCAAAGGTGCTGATCTTAAAAAGTTGTCCGAATGAATTGCCTGCCATATTATTTATCCGTCACTGCGCCATCTGAGGCACTGGTTACTAGTTTAGCATATTTTGACAAAACGCCACGGGTATATCTTGATTTTGGTTGCTTCCATGCTTTTTGACGTTTTTTGATCTCTGCCGCGGATAAATTCAAATTGATCTGTCGCTTGATGGCATCAATGGTGATCATATCTCCATTTTTCACGATCGCCAAAAGACCGCCGTTATACGCTTCAGGAGTGATATGCCCCACCACAAATCCATGACTACCACCGGAAAATCGACCGTCAGTGATCAAGGCCACGTCCTTGCCTAAACCTCGTCCCGAAATAGCTGAGGTCGGAGAAAGCATTTCACGCATACCCGGACCGCCACGCGGACCTTCATAACGGATAACGATCACATCTCCCTTGACGATCTTGCCATCCAAAATTGCCTTTAATGCTGTTTCTTCAGATTCGTAAACCTTGGCGTTGCCGGAAAATAACGTGCCTTCTTTACCGGTGATCTTTGCCACAGCTCCCTCGGTCGCTAAATTACCATACAGGATGACCAAATGGCCTTCTTTTTTAATAGGATTATCCAAAGGACGGATGATCTGCTGCCCGTCAGGATAGGATCGGACATCTTTCAAATTCTCACGCACGGTCAAACCCGTCACCGTCAGGCAATCACCATGCAATAGACCTTTGTCCAAAAGCATTTTCATTAAAGGAAGAAGTCCTCCGATGGCGGCTAATTCTGCGGCCACAAAACGGCCACTGGGCTTCAGATCAGCCAAGACCGGCGTTTTCTTTCCGATACGGGTAAAATCATCAATGGTCAATTTAACCCCTGCCGAATGTGCAATGGCTATAAGGTGCAAAACAGCATTGGTGGATCCTCCCAAAGCCGTCACCACCGTGATCGCGTTTTCAAAAGCTTTCTTGGTCATGATGTCTCGGGGCCTAATATTCTTGTTCAATAAATTTAAAACAGCGCCGCCGGCATTAAAACAATCCTGTTCTTTTTCTTTTGAGACGGCAACTTGCATGGAGCTATTGGGCAAACTCATGCCCAGAGCTTCAATGGCACTGGCCATGGTGTTGGCTGTATACATACCACCGCAGGAGCCGGGTCCTGGAATAGCGCAGGACTCAATTTCTTTAAGCTCCTGGTCTGAGATCTTTTGGGCAGCGTGTTTACCCACTGCTTCAAAAACAGAAACGATGTCCAAATTCTGGCCTTTCAAATGTCCTGGCAGGATCGTGCCTCCATAGATAAACACCGACGGACGATTTAAACGGGCCATAGCCATGACACAACCTGGCATATTCTTATCACAACCACCGACAGCGATCAATCCGTCAAAACCTTCGCAGGCCGTGACAGTTTCCACTGAATCAGCGATCACCTCACGGGAGACCAGGGAATATTTCATCCCTTCCGTTCCCATAGAGATACCATCAGCCACGGTGATCGTCCCAAAAATGATCCCCTTGCCTCCGGCGGCATCCGTCCCTGCAACAGCCTTTAGCGCAAGTTTATCGATATGCATGTTACAAGGCGTCAGCATGCTCCAGGTGGAAGCAATGCCTATTTGTGGTTTTTTAAAGTCTTCATCCTTAAATCCGGTAGCCCGCAACATGGACCGATTCGGGGCCCGGTCATTACCATCGACAACCTTGGAAGAAAATTTCCTGATCTCTAGCATAATTATCCTCTCGAAGCCCAAGAATGCTGAGCTTTAATTTTATTTTCATAAGCCGTGATCTTATCTTCAAATTGCAAGGTCCAGCCAATACCATCCAAACCCTTAAGCAGGCATTCCTTATTAAAGGCATCAATTTGAAACTTATAAGCTTTACCACCCGCTGTCACTGTTTGTGCAGACAGATCAGCGCTGATGGTAGCCCCTTTGTTTTTCTCAACAAAGGCAAATATCTCATCGACTTCCTTGGACTTTAATGGAGTCAGGAGTATACCGTTCTTGACACAATTATTATAAAAAATATCCGCAAAAGAAGGGGCGATGATCAATTTAAAACCAAAATCCCCCAAAGCCCAAGGCGCATGCTCGCGGCTGGAGCCGCAGCCAAAATTATCCCTGGCTAAAAGCACCGTGGCCTTGCGGTAAGGCTCTTGATTCAGGATAAAATCCGGATTCTCAACGGTACCCTCATAATCACTATACCGCCATTCATGAAAAAGATGTTTGCCAAAACCAACTCTTTCAATTTTCCGTAAAAACTGTTTTGGGATAATGGCGTCCGTATCAACGTTGACACGATCTAACGGTACTGCGATTCCTGTATGGCTTTTAAACGGCTGCATATAACACCTCGACTCCGAACCAGTAGGATATATTACCTGTATGACTCTTAAATGGTTGCATATAATACCTCGATATCGAAGCAATAGGATATATTTCCTGTATGGCTTTTAAACGGCTGCATATAACACCTCGACTCCGAACCAGTAGGATATATTACCTGTATGACTCTTAAACGGCTGCATATAACACCTCGATTATTCCCTTTATTTCTTGAATGTTCTGATATCCGTAATTTTACCTTCCAAGGCAGCGACGGCCGCCATTTCCGGGCTCATTAAATGCGTACGCCCGCCAGGACCTTGCCGGCCTTCAAAATTACGATTGCTGCTTGAGGCACAGCGTTCGCCTTTTTTTAATTGATCGTCATTCATCCCCAAACACATGGAGCAACCGGCAAATCGCCATTCCAAACCAGCTTCAATAAATATCCTGTCCAATCCTTCACGTTCAGCCGCAAGACGCACCCGGCCTGAACCCGGCACCACGATGGCCGTGACGCCAGGCGCTACGCGTCCACCCTGGACGATCTGGGCTGCAGCCCGCAGGTCTTCAATACGACCGTTGGTACAGGAACCGATAAAAACTTTATCGATCTTGATATCTGATATTTTAGTGCCCGGCTTCAAATCCATATAGGCTAAGGCATTTCTGGCTGCGGTGCGATCAACAGGATCTTTCATAGACTCAGGATCAGGGATAACTCCATCAACAGTGGTTACCTGTCCCGGAGAAGTTCCCCACGTCACCATCGGCTTAATATCTTCCGCTTTGATATCAATGACCTTATCGAAATTAGCCCCTTTATCACTGGGCAAGGTTTTCCAATAAGCAACAGCCTTTTCCCAATCAAGGCCCTTAGGCGCAAAGTCGCGGCCTTGAATATAATTAAAAGTAATATCATCAGGGGCGATCATCCCGGCACGGGCGCCTGCCTCGATGGACATATTACAAATGGTCATACGGGCTTCCATTGACAGATCCCGTATCGCTGAACCCGCATACTCAATGACGAATCCCGTACCTCCCGCAGTACCGATCAGTCCGATGATATATAAAATAATATCTTTGGAAGTCACTGCCTTGCCTAATTGACCCTCGATATTGATCAACATGGTCTTAGGCTGACTCTGCTGTAAAGTTTGTGTGGCTAACACATGTTCAACTTCAGATGTACCGATACCGAAGGCTAAAGAACCAAAAGCGCCATGCGTTGCGGTATGAGAGTCCCCACAGACAATGGTAAGTCCCGGCAAGGTCAAACCTTGCTCTGGGCCTATGACATGGACGATCCCCTGGTCTTTGTCCTCAAAATCATATAATTTAATACCAAATTCATGACAATTCTTGGACAAGGTATCCATTTGCGTTCGGGACGTGACATCAACCTTGGTAATATCCTTGGTGCGTGTTGATACATTATGGTCCATGGTAGCCACTGTTTTTTGAGGGCAACGCACAGTCCTTTTATTTTCCCTTAATGCCGCAAAAGCTTGAGGACTTGTCACTTCATGCACCAGATGCAGGTCTATATAAATAAGGGAAGTGTCCCCTTGAGAGGCCCGCACCAGATGGTCTTGCCAAATTTTTTCAAACATCGTTTTACTCATAAAATCTCCTGCATTTCTGATATTAAATTTTTAATTATATAGAATGGCGGGTGTAATGTCAATGACCTGCAGGGCAAGAGAATGCTTTATTTTAGGACTTTGATGGACTTGCCTACGTTAATACCTTCAGGTGTCGTGAGATAGATCACATTCACACGGCTATTAGCAGCTATTCCATCCGGCATAATGGCTTTTACATCCGCATCCCAAAGTGTAGTGGTTGACATGATATAAATATTGATTTTATTCCCCGCGGGATCGATCACGACGATCTCGGATTTTGTGCTTTTTGCCGGGTCAGTCCATGCAACAGATTTGACCACTCCTCCCAAGATCGTATGCGCCGTAGTATCCACCGTCGCAGCCATTGCCAGATCATCGGCCATGGCCAAAGTGGAACAGCCGACCGATGGTGCTAATATGCATAAAATTAATGCCATTCTTTTCATCGATAGCTCCCCTACGGTATCCTTTAAGAACCTTAGTTTAAATACACCAGGATTAGATAGCGATTAAAATAAAATTAAAATTCTATAACCCGACAGGCAATGGTTACTTGAAAGTTAGAGGAAGGGTGATCGTAAAAATAGTCCCATGCGGGGTGTTTGCCTTTGCGTAGATCCTCCCTCCATGCGCCATGGCAATAGATTGAGCAATACTTAGACCTAAACCAAAACCGATGGTGCTGCGGGATTTATCCACTCTGTAAAAACGGTCAAAGATATGCGGCAATTCGTTTTCCGGAATGCCGATACCGGTATCTGAGATATCAATATCCGCTGAATCTTTCTGTTGGCGCAGATCAACGGATATTTTTCCCCCGGATGGAGTGTATTTAATGGCATTATCCAAAATATTAAGGAGCAGCCTTTTAAGCTGATTTTTATCCGCAAGGACTTCCACGGTGTGCGCACTGTTCAATTGAAGTGTAATGTTTTTTTGGATAGCCAGCACCTGGATCGCCTCTACAGTATCTTTGACCAATCCATTGAGGTCCAAATTTTGCGCATGAAGAGCGGTGGTCTTCGCATCAAAACGCGCCAAGGTCAAAAGATTTTCTACGATGCCTGCCAGACGATTGACCTCCTCAAGGCTGCTTTGTAAGGCTGTTTCATATTCCTGCGTCGAACGGATCCTCTTCAAGGTGACTTCCAGTTCCCCTTTCAAAACGGATAATGGAGTTTTTAATTCATGGGAAATATCTTCCATAAATTGCCGTTGGGTCGTAAACGCTCCATCCAAACGGGCGATCATCAAATTAAATGTTTTGGCCAAGGATTCTATCTCATCCTTGGTCCCTGGGATCTTAAGGCGTAACTTCAGATTCTCCGCCGTGATCTGATGGATGGTTTCGATCATTTGATCAACAGGCCTTAATGTCAACTGGACTAAAAAAACACCGCTCAACCCCGTCAAAATAACCGTCAGCGGCAATAATATAAGCAAAGAAAACTCTAAATTATTTAAAACCGCGTGCAGCTGAGACAAAGGGCTGGCTACCTGCACAATATAGGAAAGCCTTTTATTTTCCATGACAGGGGTGGTAAAGATCCGAAACGAAGATGGTCTTTCATTGACATTAAGGTAGGCATTCTCAAAATGATCGGCCCCCTTCTTAACATCATAAAAAATACGTGAATTAAGGTGCTCGATGGGGATATTCCTGGAAGAAGCGATCGGGGAGCCGTGAGCATCAAAGATACGCACGACTATATTGATCAAATTCGGGTCACTGATCTTCTCGCCCACCCATCGCTTGGCGATCCTGATAAAATTGATGTTATCTTCTTTAGTAAAATGGACCTTTGAATTGCCTTCGGCAATGTCCATCTGTTCTGCTTCCCAATAAGTATCGATGGATTCGACAATCCCTTTGGCACGGGAACGCAAAATATCATCAGTGTCTTGGGAGATCTTTCGATGAAGGTTCTGATAAAGCACCATTCCAAAAACAAACAGGGCCAATGACAGGATAAGCATGTGCCACAGGACAATTTTAAAACGGATGGAATGAAGAAACATGTTTTACTTTTTAAGGAGATACCCTTTACCGCGCACGGTATGGATCATTTTATCCGCAAAACCGCTATCGATCTTGTTGCGCAGGTAATTGATATAGACATCAATAACATTGGTGAAGGTGTCGAAA
>Ga0302320_10002147_pt1 | contig 46957 bp, 43 predicted proteins | sample Bog_T0_3_FD_202130 | JGI IMG/M metagenome (GOLD analysis project Ga0302320, IMG submission 202130) | Peat permafrost microbial communities from Stordalen Mire near Abisko, Sweden - Bog_T0_3 | ecosystem: Environmental > Terrestrial > Soil > Wetlands > Peat | place: Sweden: Abisko, Stordalen Mire...
CGAATCACAAACTTATCCATAAAAAATCGAAAACTCCAATAGAAACGCAGAGAAAGACAATCCCCGTCCAATCCGTTCCCAGTTCTTAAGTGTAAATGCGCAGGATGCGGAGAATCGCATCCGTAAATGCGCGGTTCGTGTCACGCCACCAATTCACTCCCCAGCGGAAAAACGCTGTGCCGCATCAGCGCACAGCTGGTAGGTCAGGGCTTCAGCCCTGACTGCCGAAAAGGTGCCTCAATGAATCGGGCCTTTTAGAACTGCGGAATAAATCTCTTTCGGAGGGAGGCGGGGGTTTCAACCCCCGCATAAAGCCGACAGAACCAGCGTGGGCTTTAGCCCCGGATGGATGCGTCTCTCGAAAGCTCGCCCAATCGCGCCTGAAACTCAGAACGCTAGTTCCCGGCCGGCGTCGCTGCCACCAGGTTCAGCGGTTCCGTCAGCGTAAACAACAACGCCGTACCGCTCTCCAGCGTGGCCTGCGGATGATCGACCAGCAGATGAACCGTCACCGCGCCCGCGCCAATTAAACCACCTGCCAGCGCGCCCGCGGGCCCTCCAAGAATAGCCCCGGTTGCCGCGCCGGCGCCTACCGCCCCGCCGAATTCGATGCCGTCCTTCTTCAGGCGCGAATCCGGCGTGATGTCGCCTTCACTGCCCACCCGGGTCCGCGATCCCGGAGCTCCCGTGGTCTGCGCGTAGAGGCGGTACCGTGAGCCATCGGGAAGAATCACCGTCTCCGGCCGCAACAACATCGAACCATGGCCGCCCGCGTGGCCCGTGGACACACGAACCACTTTGCCGTCAATTTCAGCTCCCGCGGGGATCAGAACCTGCCCGCCCTCAAGCACGTCGGAAGCTACGCGGGTGCGGAAAGGATCGCCCGCCTGGCTGTAGGTGGTCGAAAGCCCATCGAGCAGGCGCGCCCGTATCATGGTTCCCTCGCCGAGTTCTCCCGGCGGCAAAGGAGCCGGATGCACGATGTCCCCATCGGGATCGTTCATGTTTGCGCGCTGACCGAGCGCCGGCTGCGAAGGCGTCTCTGGCGCAACCTGCACAATACCGTCATCGGTGCCGTTGGCGGCATCGTCGCCGGCGGCAGCGCCGGAAGTCGGCTGCGGCTCAGCCTGGGTCCCGGGTACGGCCTGCGCCTGCCCCGCTGGTAGCGCGGCGGCCTGCGCCTGCGCGGGCGCGGTCGGCTGCGCATAGTGCGCTGCCGGCGGCTTCGCCGTGGGTGCCGGTGGCGTGTTGTCGATAATCGTGCTGTCCGGAGGAGGATTCGAGGTCCCCGCATAGGGGTTCGGCTGGCTTGCCTGTTGCGCACCCAATGCCGCGCTGGCTCCGAGAATCATCACGCACACAAGAATCGGCCGGTTCATTCTGTTCTCCTCATTTGCGGGCAAGAATCCCCTTGACGATTTAAACCCCGCTGGATGGAAAAGTTGTGCGCCCGCGCGCCCCGCAGTGGATGCGCGCGGCAACTTGCCTACCTTAAGCCTAGCGCGCGGCGTCAGGCCCTGCGTCCCCGCATCCCGCGCAGGTGTCTCTCGCGGCACGAATCCAGAGAGTTAACCCTGTCCTTTGCCTCGAATGGCTTACGCGCATGTGACCGCCGCCACAAAGGTTGTGGTGGCTCCGTTTGTTAGAATCCAAGTGGATTTCAAGCGCTTCTTGTGACTGGACGGAGAGAGGATTCGCACGCGTGCAGGAGCTTCTGAATACGATTCAAAGCGCCGCCGGAGAAGATCTTGCCGTGGATCGCCGTCCCAGACTGAATGACCGGCTGCTGCACCGAATTATGAGGAATCATATGACTGAAATTGTTGCCATTCGTGCCCGCGAAGTCCTTGACTCGCGCGGCAATCCCACCGTGGAAGCGGACGTGATCCTGGAAAGCGGCGCCATGGGCCGTGCCATTGTCCCATCCGGAGCCTCCACCGGCGAGCTTGAGGCCGTCGAGCTGCGCGACGGCGACAAAAGCCATTACCTCGGCAAAGGCGTTCTGCAGGCCGTGGCCAATGTTGAAACCGTCATTGCCCCTGAACTCGAAGGCATGGACGCCGCCAACCAGCGCCTCATCGATCAAACCATGAACGCGCTCGATGGAACCCCCAACAAAAGCAAGCTCGGCGCCAATGCCATCTTGGCCGTCTCCATGGCTTCCGCTCGCGCAGTGGCCCAAACCCTCGAGATTCCCCTTTACCGCTATCTCGGCGGCGTCAACGCCTCCATCCTGCCCACGCCCATGCTCAACGTCTTGAACGGCGGCGCGCATGCCGACAGCAACGTCGATTTCCAGGAGTTCATGATCATGCCCGTTGGCGCGGAGCGCTTCAGCGAAGCCCTGCGCTGGGCCTCTGAAACCTTCCACACCCTCAAAAGCGTGCTCAAGAAGAAGGGTTACAACACCGCCGTCGGCGACGAAGGCGGATTCGCGCCGTCGCTCAAATCGAATGCCGAGGCCATCGAGTTGATTCTCGAAGCCATCGAGCAGGCCGGCTACAAGCCTGGCGAACAGATCGCCATCGCACTCGATCCCGCTTCGAGCGAGTTCTACGACAGCGAAAAGAAAAAGTACGTCTTCAAGAAGGGCGACAAGAGCGAACTGTCCAGCGAACAGATGGTTCATTTCTACGACAACTGGATTCGCCAATACCCCATCGTCTCCCTCGAAGACGGCCTCGCCGAGGCAGACTGGGAAGGCTGGCGCATCCTCACTGACAAGCTGGGCAGCAAAGTTCAGCTCGTCGGCGACGACATCTTCTGCACCAACATCAAGCTGTTGCAGCGCGGCATCGAGGAGGGCGTGGCCAACTCCATCCTCATCAAGCTCAACCAGATCGGCACCGTCACCGAGACCCTCGAGGCCATCGACCTCGGCCGCCGTTACGGCTACACCTCGGTCATCTCGCATCGTTCCGGTGAAACCGAGGACACCTTCATCGCCGACCTCGCCGTAGCCACCGGCGTAGCCCAGATCAAAACCGGCTCCGCAAGCCGCACCGACCGCATCGCAAAATACAACCAGCTCCTGCGCATCGAAGAAGAACTAGGCTCCGGCGCAGTCTACCTCGGCCTCGAAGGCCTCAACTACAACGACTAGGAGCTAGAGCCAAAAAACGGGTGCCCCAGGGTCCCTCGCTTTTGGGGACCTGGGTTCCCAGGCCCACACCGCGAATACCGCTCGCTTCCAAGGAAAACCAACCGTGCCCAAGCATCCCCTCGTACTCACCATCCTCGACGGATGGGGCTATCGTGCCGAAACCGCCAACAACGCCATTGCCCTGGCCCGCAAGCCCACCTACGACAAGTTGCTGCGCGAGTTTCCCAATACCCTCATCCGCGCCAGCGAGCATTTCGTCGGACTGCCCGACGGACAGATGGGCAACAGCGAAGTCGGCCACCTCAACATCGGCGCCGGACGCATCGTGCAAATGGACATCACCCGCATCGACGCCCAGATTGCCTCCGGCGAATTCCAGAAAAATCCATCCATCGTCAAAGCCATGCAGCGCGCCCGCGAAGCCGGCCGCCAACTGCATCTCTTCGGCCTGGTCTCCGATGGCGGCGTCCACTCCCACCAGGAACATCTCTACGCGCTGCTGCGTATCGCGCGCGAATACGGCCTCGAGCGCGTCTTCGTCCACGCATTCATGGACGGCCGCGATACCGGGCCGACCTCCGGCGCGGGCTTCATTGCCCAGCTCGAGCAGAAGATGCGCGAATACGGCGTAGGCAAGCTGGCCAGCGTCAACGGCCGCTACTACGCAATGGATCGCGACAAGCGCTGGGAGCGCGAGCGCAAGGCATTCGACGCCATGGTCACCGGCAAAGCCGAGGGCGGCGCATATCCCAATGCGGTCGCGCGCATCAAGGAGTGCTACAACAGCGGCACAACCGACGAGTTCCTCATCCCCTTCGTCGTAACCGATGCCGCCGGCAAGCCGGTTGGCCAGATTCGCGACGAAGATGTCTGCCTCAACTTCAACTTCCGCTCCGACCGCGCCCGGCAGATTACTCGCGTCCTGGCCCGCGAAAGCGGCCTCAATAAGCAGGGCGGCCGCGACCTCGAAGGTTGGGAGTCTCTGGACGAGACGATACCCCGCTCCGAGATCCCCAAAAAACTGCACTACGTCTGCATGACTCAATACGACAAGCTCTATGAACTGCCGCTCGTCATCTTGCCCGAGTCGATGGACAATATCCTCGCCAACGTTCTCTCCGCCCACCATCTCCGCAACCTGCGCGTAGCGGAAACGGAAAAGTTCGCGCACGTCACCTACTTCTTCAACGGCGGCATCGAGATTCCCTTCCCCGGCGAAGACCGCGCCCTTATTCCATCTCTCAAAGTGGCCACCTACGATCTCGCGCCCGAAATGAAGGCCGAAGCCATCGGCGACACTATCGTCAAAGCCGTCAACGACACCGCATTCGATCTCGTCGTCGCCAACTTCGCCAACGCCGACATGGTCGGCCACTCCGGCAAGCTCGAGCCAACCATCAAGGCCTGCGAGGCCGTGGACGCGCAACTGGACCGCATCTACAAAGCCATCAAGGAGAAGAACGGAAGCTGGCTCATCACCGCGGACCACGGCAACGCCGAGCTCATGGTCGACCCCGTGACCGGCGGCCCGCACACCGCGCACACCACCAACCCCGTCCCCATGATCTACGTCAGCGAAGACGCCGCACATTACCGCCTCCGCAACGACGGCTCCCTGCGCGACATCTCACCCACCCTGCTGGCCATTCTCCAGGAGGGCCTGCCCAAAGAAATGACCGGCGGCGACCTCCGCATCCCGATTGCAAAATGAGCGCGGCGTAAGCACGATCGAAAAAGGCGAAGCCATCGCGGCTTCGCCTTTTCCATTCGCATACCTGTTTCCGGTTCAACGCATCAACATCTCAAAGCACAAAAGCCTCCCGCTCGGGAGGCTTTTGAAATTTCCACTACCGATTCCGTCTTACCGCAGACGCAGCGATTTAATCGCCGCCGGAAGATGCTCTTCAATAAACTTGGCGCGTTCCACCGCGATCCCGCCCAGATACGATGGCGCAGGCGTGGCCATCAGCACCAGTGCCAGCGCGATCACCGAGAAACACAGCCCGGCGATGCCGGCAGACATCAGCATGTGATACATGTCGGAGATGTCGAGGCCGAGAACGTTGAAGGCCACGTGCTCCAGCGGCTTGATGTGTTGCAGCGTTGCCAGCGCGAACAGAAAGAACAGCGCCGCCAGCGAGGTAAGCACTGCCAGCGTCCCATCCAGGCTGCGATGAAATTTCTGGCGCGCGCTGCAATGGGCGCACTCCTCAAAATGATGTTCGTAGTCTCTACGCATCTCCGGGGAAATCCCGGAAATGTCATACCGCCAGCTTGCCAGTATGGAGCCTACTACTCGGTCCGTGCATCGGGTTCTTGCCATAGCCATAAAGACTCACTTTGCATGGGATGTGTTCGACCGCTTTGCTGTTCCGCGATCATGTGGCAACGGATAGCCTTCAACTTAGAGATGCTTCACCTTCCAAATGGTTTCAGGTGGCTCCCGGCGTTCTCAGCTTCGCCAGCATAAAGTCCTGGCTCTTTCTCCTGCCAATCCTCCTGCTCAGATAGATGCCCGTTTTGTCTATTGTAAATATTACTCACCTAAAAAGATAGAGCCGAAAGAGGTTCATGCTGGTCGGCCAGCAGCAGGCGATTGGCAAGCAGGCTGGCGCGGCCGTTCAGCGCCCGCTCCGCCGCAACCCTCGCCAGCTCGGGAAGATTGTTGCTTTCAGATAGATGCGCCAGAATCACATACGCCGCCTGGCCGTCGTAGCTGGTCGACAGAAACTCGGCCGCGGCCTCGTTGCTGAGGTGACCCACCCGCGACAACACCCTCTGCTTCACCGCCCACGGATACGGGCCGTCCCGCAGCATCTCCAGGTCGTGGTTCGATTCGAGAAGCAGCAGATCCAGCCCCTGAAGTTGCGCCTTCACGTTCGGGGTGATGTAGCCCAGATCGGTGGCAAACCCCATCCGGACCCCTTCGGCCGCAAACACAAATCCCACCGGGTCGGCCGCGTCGTGAGGGGTGGTGAACGGGCTAAGGTCAATGTCTCCAATTACAAAGGGCTGACCGGCCTGGAAGTACTCGACCGCCGGAAGCCACGTCGGATCGTTCTTCCGAGAAGACGGCTGGCCGGCAGACTCGTCCTCTGCCCCGCCGGCTTTCTGTGCCTGCGCAGGCACCTCGGCCTCGGTCTCCTCGGGCTCGCCCTCTTCGGCTGACGCTTGCGCCTCCGCCTGCCGTTCGGCAGCCTGCTTCCGGCACTGCTCCAGCCACTGTGCGTACGTCATCTGCCGCCGCGGGGTCAGCCAGCGCATCCAGGCCCGGTGCGTAGCCTCGGTAAAATAAACCGGTTTTCCCAGCTTCCGCGCGGTCACGCAAAGCCCGTTGATATGGTCCTGATGCTCGTGGGTGATCACGATTGCGTCCAGGGTTTCGGGATCTTCACCGGCCAGTTTCATGCGCCGGAACAACTCCCGGCAGCTTAGCCCCGCATCCACCAGGATCCGCGTCCGTCCCCCGCAGACAACCGTACTGTTGCCTTTGGAACCTGACGCCAGAACTGTGAAACGAACCATCCCTTGAGCATAACGCGAACCTCTGTGCAATACGCGGCATCTCAGCCAATCCGCCTCCGGCGCCGGCAACCCATTCGAACTCCGTGCCCCTCAATCGTAAGCAACTTCGCTCATCACGCCCAGCACGTTATCGTCAGGATCCTTCAGGAAGCCTATCCACAGCTCGTGATCGGGCATCTTGGTCACCAGGTGAGGCTCTCCAACAAATTCCACGCCTTGATCCTTCAACAGCGCATGCGTCTCTTTGATGTTCCGTACCCTGAAGTACAGTATCGTTCCGCCGCGCGGCGTCGCCGTCTCCTGCGTCCCGATCAGCAGGCGAATGTTCCCGCACTGAAAGAACGACATGCTGCCCGCGTCGAACAGAAACTTCATTCCCAGCTTGTTCTGATAAAAATCCTTGGCTCGCGCCAGGTCGCTGACCGTGACTGCAATCTGCCCGATCGCGTCAAAATGTACTCCTTGCTGGATTGCTGCCGTCTCGTCCTCCATGGAACCCCCTTTTCGTTAGCTCACCTAACGATATAGCATAAACAAGTGCAATCATGCCAAACAAAATCTCAACCGAATCCCAAATTGTCGCCGGCCAGATTCACTCCGTCGCCATTCACCTGCTCCGCAAGCTCCGCCGCGAAGATGCAGATAGCGGCCTGAACGCGCCGCGCCTGTCCGCCCTTTCCGTCATCGTCTTCGCCGGACCTGTGACCCTCGGTGATCTTGCCGCCGCCGAGCAGGTTCGTCCCCCCACCATGACCCGCATCGTCGACGCCCTGGTTGAACTCGGCCTGGCCGCGAAAAACAGAAACGCAGCCGATGGCCGCAGCACCCTCATCACTCCAACACCGGCCGGCAAAATGCTGCTGATCGAAGGCCGCGAACGTCGGGTTCGCACTTTGGCGCGGCAAATCGACGCATTGAGCCCTGGCGACAGGGCAACCCTGCAGCAAGCCGCCGAAATCCTCAAAAACGTCCTGCCCGCCATGTAAACAGGCCGCCAATCCCCAAAATCCCTGAAGGTGCGCCGCCCTGAACGCCGGTCCCTCCCCCTGAAATGCTGCCCTGACCCAATGCAATTGGTTGATTTCACAGAAAATAGCTGTAGTACTTGCTCCCAACTATCGCAAACTGGGCGTATATTGTATTCACGTTGCTAAAGCGCCCGTCCTTCCAGGCCCCTTTTTGCTATGCAACGGGTTTAGCGGCTATGGAATGTTCGTCCGGCCTAACTCCCTGCGAATTGCGATAACTGGAAGAAAACTGCGCCCCGCAGGGAAATGGAGTGAACGCGTATGACAACGATCGCCTTCGCTTTATTCAACCTGCCCGCCTTCCTGACGGACCCTCATCCCCTGGGCCCGCCAGAGCTCAATTACCTGCTGGTCCTCATTCCCTATCACGTCCTTCTCCTCATCGCCATAATCGCCAAAGGCAAAGATGCCCGGTTGTCTAAATCCATCAGCGCTACGGTCCTCATCCATACCATCGTTCTGGGAGTGCTGATCGCTCTGGTTGTGGAACGGGATCTCGTGCCATCTTTCTACTACATCCGCTACTTCATCGCGCTTTTCGCTCCTTTTGAGGCAAAAAGACTCTTCCTCAAGGACAAAAAGATCGTTGTAAACACGCCGGTATTGGCTCCGTCGGGATTGGCCCCGTCGGGAGACGTCGTCTCTAATGCCTCCGCCGACGATAGCGAAGAATTTATCCGGTACCTTAAAGAGAGAGGCCGCCAATTCCACAAGCCCGGGCGCAGCGTCAGGGAAGAGTTTACCCTGTGGCTCAACTACCGCATAAAACATGGCATTCAGTCGACCAGTCCGCCGCTCACCATGTCCTACCTCCGCACTGAGCAAGTCGAATCAGTCCGTATCGATATTCGCTCCGCTCCGCCGGAATCATAATCGGAATCACCGTCCCGCGCCTGGGAATACTCTCCGCGCTGGTTAGCCCCCGCTGTCGCAGAGCCCCTCCAGACGCTCCCGCGCGAAAGTCAATTACAGGCTCTAGTTCTTTGGCCGTATGAAAATGTTCCATTTGGAAATGTAGCGCCGGCCTCCCGGCCGGCTGTAATGTGGGCCTCCTGGCCCACGTTCGCTCATTAGATAGAACATCTTCTCCCGGTCACAGACCTAGGGCATCTCCGACAGGCGCGCCGGTATCTCGATCGAAACCAGCGTTCCCCGCCCGGGATTGCTCACCACGTTGAACCGCGCCTTGTCCCCGTAGAGCACCTCGAGACGCTCCTGCACATTCTTCATGCCGATGCCCGCGCCCGTGCGCCGCAGCGCCGACGCAGGCCGGTTGCCCATCCCCACACCGTCGTCCGCTACCTCGATCAGCACCCGATCGCCGTCAAGACGGCTGCGCAGCGTAACCGTTCCCCCGTTGATGCGCGGCTCCAGCCCATGCTTGATGCTGTTCTCAATCAGCGGCTGCAATAGAATGCTGGGCACCAGTACGTCCAGCGTCAGCGGATCGATTTCCTTTTCCACCCTCAGCTTGTCGGCGCCGAACCGAACCACCTCAATGTCCAGGTAATCGTCGGTGAACTTCAGCTCCTGGCTCAGCGGCACATAGTTGTCGTGGTCCTTCAGCAGCGCGCGCAAAATATTGGCCAGCTTCACCGTCATCTCGCGCGCCAGCTCCGGCTTCATGCGCACCAGCGAAGCAATCGAGTTCAGCGTGTTGAACAGAAAATGCGGGTTGATCTGCCGCTGTAATGCGTCCAGCCGCGCTTCCAGCACCAGCCGCTTCTGCTCTTCAAGCGAGATCTCCACCCGCAGCGTATTCCACACCTTCAGCGCAATCCCCACCACGATCGGCGCGCATAGCCAAATCAGAACTTGCAGCCACCATTGGTCGGCAAGCAGCGCAAACAGCCGATGAGGAAACTCGCGCGCCAGCCAAGTCCGGCACGCTTCCATGGCCACAATCAGAAACAGCATCAGAAACTGCCGGTCGATGCGCGGCTGGCGCAGGTTGCGCCGCACCCAACGATAGAGGCTCAGGTCGATGAAGGGTGTAAACGACCAGATCTCCTCCTTGCCGACAAATCGCCCCAGCAGACCCGCCGCCAACCCCAGGGCCACGTTGAAAGGCAGCGCCAGAAACTCGTGATGATAGACCGCGGGCGCCGACAGCACCGCGCCGCCCAGCATGGCCCACGCCGGACCCAGCAAAAGGCCCAGAAGTATCACCGTCTCAAAGGAGATATCGGCGGCCTGAAAATTGGGCACCCTGATCCGCACCCATACTCCCAGCGTAAGCGGCACCACAATGAACGCCAGCAATGCCAGGGTTTGCCGCGAAGTGCGCCTCTCCGCAAAAAACAGCCGCCGGAATGTAGTGACCCGCGCTAGCACGCTGGCCACCGAGGCCACCACGCCCAGTTTCACCAGCAGCGTAATCCAAATCAGGTTGACGGTCACCCCATCAATGTATCGCGCCGCGCCTCCGCGCATCTAATTTTTTCAAGGGCTTGCGCCAATGCGAGCCGGTCGCCGTAGATCGTTCGAGCCGGCCCCTGCGCTCGATTGTGACAATAAATTGCATCTCTGTGACAACCGTCGCCGAACCCCCACCGGGCCGCAAAGTAAAATGGAAACATGCCATTTGCAAGCGTGAAGAAGATCGCCGAGGCTGATTTTCCCACCCGCTGGGGAGCCTTCCGCATCCTGGGATTCGAGGGCCTGCTTGCGGGTCCGGCCGCGGCCAGGTCAAACTGCGAGCCGGCCCACCAGGTCGAGGGCCTCGTCGCCCTCGTCATGGGCGACATTCACTCCGCACCGCCGCTGGTCCGCATTCACTCCCAATGCCTCACCGGCGACGTCTTCGGCTCTCTCCGCTGCGACTGCCGGCTGCAGCTCGAAATGGCCCTGTCCCTCATCGCCGATCAAGGCGCAGGCATCCTGCTCTATGAGCAGCAGGAGGGCCGCGGCATCGGCCTCATGGCCAAGCTCAGAGCCTACGAGCTCCAGGACCAGGGTCGCGACACCGTCGAAGCCAATGTCGAGTTGGGCTTTGCCGCCGACTGCCGCGGATACGAGCTCCCCGCCGCCGCCCTCAAGCTGTTAGGCCTCTCTGAGGTCCGCCTCATTACCAACAACCCCGAGAAAGTCGCCGCGCTCGAATCCGCGGGCATCACCGTCATTGAGCGCATCTCCGCCGAAGTCGAGCCCCAGGACTCCTTCGCCAGCTACCTGAAAACCAAGCATGAAAAAATGGGCCACATCCAGGACTCGTCGCCCGGCTCGAGTCCTTCCTCGCTCGTAACCGAGGAACAGGCGAACTAAAGCGTCGGACCCAGCAAGCTAGGGAAGCTGAAAATCGACCCCTGTGTCCTGATTCGCCTTGTTGGTCGCAACCAGGTCGAGTTGGTCTGTCGGGATGACCAGTTGGCGCCGATCCCAAACGTACAGAGTTTTGTGGGTCAGAACGTAGTCATGGACCCGCAACGGCGGGCGGCCATCTTTGAAAACGAGCATGACCCCGTCCGCGCTGAACGGCATTGGAGCCGAATCAGAATCAGTACCGGCGGGTGGGTAAATACCGGGGGGCTCTGGCGGCGCCGGATACGGAGGCTCCGCATCGTAGCCCTCGGCCGGCTGGCCCGGCTGGCTTGGTCCAGCGGCAGAATCATCCGAGCCTGAGTCGTCTGGATACAATGGGAAAGCGGGAGCTATCCATCCGTAGCCGGGTGCGACATAAACCACTCCGCCGCCATAACCAGGCACATACGGTCTCCGTTGACGGTAGCTTCCGGTATACGCCGGACGAGCGCCTCGAGAGCCTGCCATTCCCCTCTGGAAACCCGGAGCTCTCCCTGGAGCAACGCCCCGATTTCCTGAAAAATACCCTGAAAATCGGTTGGGAGCGGAAGTGGAGAACCCTCCGCGGGATACGGACGCGCCATGGCCCGAGAAACCTCCGCGCGACCCGCCACGCTGCGCGCAGATTGGCAACGCAATCATTGCAACTGCCAGCGCAACTGCGGCGAAACACTTCACCCGAACATTCTACGCCCAAATGCAAAATGCAAGTTGGCAATTCTCCCTGGAAGACCGGGTGCCCCAGGCCGGGGCTCCCGCAGACAGGTCCTCGTCCGTGGGGGGGAGGTCCCTCGCTCTTGCGGACCTGGGAATCTCAACCAGTAGCCTAACGCCGGGTGCCCCAGGTCCCTCGCTTTTGGGGACCTGGGAAATCACAGACCTACCCCTTCGCTTCTCAACTCATCATGGACAAAGAAGCTCTGGGAATCTCAACCAGGATCCCAAAGCAACAGGCTAGCCCCGAAGCGCCCTCAGTACCTTGGCCGTAGTCACCACCTGCCCCACATGCCTCTGCGTGTGGTCCGCCACATGAATCAGCGCCCCGCCAATCGAAGTCGGCAACTGTTTCCGGCCCACGAAGCGTGGAATGTCAAGATTGGCCGTGGCCAGCACGCGAATGCGTTCGGCTGCGTCTGTGAATGAGACTTCGACTTCGGCCAGCAGCTCGGCCAACGACTCCTGCCGCCCTTCCCCACCCTTTTCGGATTTGAGGACCGCAAGCTGCTCGGCCGAAAGCTGTTCGCCCTCGGCATAGCTGAGAATGCGGTCCGTCGAGCGCGCAATGTGCCGCAGATGAAACGCAATAGAAATCAGCCCCAGCGGCTGCGCGTGAACTTCCGCATCTGTCAGCCCTTCCGTCCACTTTGTCAGATCGTCCAGCGCCAACTCCAGCGCATGAAGCACCGCCCGCCCCACCGCCGGAACTTCGGAGTGAGTGCCACGGAGCCAGGGTTCGGTGTATGGGACTTGCGCGGGAGAGTTGGTCATTGACAGATCCTCAAGAAACGAATTGTTCCCTAAATTCAGCCGGCGTCATGATCGCAATTTCACACCACGGATGCAGGACGAGCAAATCGCGGTCGCTGCTGACGATGGTCTGAGCGCGGCAGGCAAATGCGAGAGCAAGAAATTTGTCGTCCTTTGGGTCGCGGCATCGAGGCTTGATGTCCATCGTGTTCAATTCTGGCGCGGCCACGAGTTGCGAGTTCCTCCGATACCATGCAACAAATTCCTCGCGTCCGGCCCCGGGAATATATCGCGCAATGTGCGGTCGCGACAGCGCATTCTCCAATTCAGCAATCGTATCGGAACCGACAAAAACATGGCGCCGCTCAAACGCCAGATTGAGGGCGGTCCAGGGTGTAGAGCCGATTTTCAGAGCAGCGCCAATAAGAGTGCTGGTATCGAACACCACGCGCTCGATCACCCCAATCCAAGCTCCGCCCGCACCTCGTGGACCATGCGGTTGATCTCTTCGTCGGTCAGCGCCGCCGCATCAGGCGAAATTTGCGCGCGGTATTTCTCGCTCCACTGCTGCAATTCATTCACAGCCCGCTGCCGGCGCTTCCAATCGAGCATCTCAGCCATGTCATTTGGAGAAACGATGAACGCCGCGGGCCGGCCGTGGCGGGTGATGGCTACCGGCTCGCGCTGGACGAGATCAAGGAGTTGCCCGAACCGGTTTTGGGCCTCGGCTGAGGTTTTGGTGACCATAGTCGGCCTCCGATGTAGCTATTATAGCTAATTTAGCTAAAATGGCTACTTTGATCAAGAGGGCCTGGCGGGAATGCTGGCGCGAGTACCGCGGAGCCAAGGCTCGGTGTAGGGAGTGGGGACAGGTGACGAGTTCATCCGTGGATCCTCATGTCTTGTCAATGCTCAATTCATTTGCCGTGGGTCACACTAAGGATGCGGCCATTGCGCTTGTCGATTTTTGCCTCGGCAACTCCGCCGGCCCACCCGGGTGGCAAACACCCATACACTATCCACACGTTTCCACTCGGCGTTGCGGTAAGGGGCCGTTCGGAGTTGATTTGCTTCCGACCGTAGGTTCAAATCATCGCCTTCTCCGCAACCTTAATAGCGGAAGCCTCGTCGAGCACAGGTTGATCTTTGGCGTAGCTCGCTGCCGCTGCTGAACCCAGTACGAGAGAAACGGTCGCGATTCTCAAGAATCGTCGCATCGCAATGACTCCCGCGAAAGGGGGTGCGGCCTTCGCCTCCTACCCCGCGCTCTTAACCCGCACCACCGTGATCTTCTCAAATCCCTCTTCAAACACCGGCGGCTTCAGCTTCTCCGCCATCTTCCGCATCACGTCTTCGCTCACCGACCGGTCGCGCAGCCGGTTGCGCTGCAGGCAAACCTCAAGCGGCACATCGAAAAACACCGCCTGCACCTCGTAGCCGAAACTCTTCGCCATCTTGATCCACTGCCGCCGCTCGTGAATCGAGAGATTCGTCGCGTCCACGTAATTCCAAGGCATGCGCGCAATCAGCCGCGCCCGCAGCAGCGACCGCAGCGTTGAAAAAACCAGCCCCTGGTAGCGCTGCTCCTCCACATCGTCAAACAGAATATTGCGCAGCAGGTCGCTCGAAAGCGGCGTAATCCCGCGCCGCCCAAACCACGTCGTCTTGCCCGATCCCGGCATCCCGATGGCCAGCACAACATACCCTTTGGGAGCCGTCGGCGATTGTTCCGCCGAGCCCGGTTCCGGAACCGTGGCCGTCGGCATCTCGGGCTGGGTTTCCACCTCCAGCCGCCCCGAGCCCGGCGGCTCATTCCAATCCGTCCTCGCCGGCCGCTCCGGCCTCGCCGGACGCGCCGCCGCTGCCTGCCGGCTCTCCTGCGGCCGTGCCGGAGGCGCCTTCGCCGGTGCCTCGTCCGGATAGAGCGGCACCAGTGGAGCTAGTTGATTCGATGGGAGTTCCTGGCCGATTTTGCCCGTGGATTCCGAAGTATTCGGTGCGCGTCTGGAGCGTCTTCTCATGCCGACTTTAATCCTTGCTTCTACCGCTGCCTGTAATCCTGCATTGCTACCCGAATAACACAAATGGCTGCAGCGCGGCAAATCATGTGCACTCCGTCACATACAGTTCCGCTATGGGAGTTGCATCCTGACGGTGGGAATCTTGTGCGCGGAACACGCGTTTCGGCGAGCTTTAACTTCGCCGCCGTCGCCCCGGATGTTACGATCAAGAGTTTGGTGGAATCGCCTCGCAGCGCGCCCCAGACACCGCTCTTTCAAAGTTCAGAAACCTGAGATTCATCAAATAATAAGGAGAAATCACTCATGGCAGTTAAGGTTGGTATCAACGGCTTCGGCCGCATTGGACGCAACGTTCTACGCGCCGCGCTCGAGCACCCGGAAATCGATTTTGTCGCCGTCAACGACTTGACCAGCCCCGCGATCCTGGCTCACTTGCTCAAGTACGATTCGATCCTGGGCAACCTCAAAAACGAAATCGGACACGGCGACGACTTCATCACCGTCGACGGAAAAAAGATCAAAGTCTGGGCTGAGCGCGACCCCGCCAAGCTGCCCTGGGCAGAAGTCGGCGCACAGATCGTCATCGAGTCCACCGGCCATTTTACCGACGCCCTCAAGGCCAAGGCGCACCTCGGCACGACCGTAAAGAAAGTCATCATCTCCGCTCCCGCCACCAACGAAGACATCACCATCGTCCTCGGCGTCAACCAGGGCAAATACGACCCCGCCAAGCACAACATCATCTCCAACGCCAGTTGCACCACCAACTGCCTCGCCCCGGTCGTCAAGGTCATTCTCGAAACCACCGGCCTCGTCTCCGGCATCATGACCACCATTCATAGCTACACCAACGACCAGGTCATCCTCGACTTCCCGCACAAGGACCTGCGCCGCGCCCGCGCCGCCGCCCTCAGCATGATTCCCAGCTCCACCGGCGCAGCCAAGGCCCTCAAGCTGGTCATCCCTGAGACCGCCGGCAAGCTCGACGGCTTCGCCATCCGCGTTCCCACACCCAACGTCTCCATCGTCGATCTCACTTACATCGCCGAGAAACCCACCACCGTCGAAGCTCTGAACGCCGCCTTCACGGCAGCCTCAAACGGCGAGTTGAAGGGGATTTTGGGCGTTGACTCCAATCTGCTGGTCAGCTCAGATTACAAGGGCAACCCGCTCTCCTCCATCGTCGATCTGCCTCTGACCAAGATTGTGGGCCAGAGCGTAAAGGTGCTCAGCTGGTACGACAACGAGTGGGGCTACTCCAACCGCGTAGTCGACCTCATCGGCTTCCTGGTCTCCAAGGGCCTGTAAACAACAGGGATCAGGGTTCAGGGACCAGGGGTCAGCTTTTCCGGCTACTGGTCCCAGATTCCTGTTCTCTCATTCGCGTCGGTCACACCTGAAACCTGACCCCTGAACCCTGACCCCTGTTCTTAGGAAGACACCATGCCCAAACTCTCCATTCGCGACATCGACCTCACCAACAAGCGGGTCTTCATCCGCGTCGATTTCAACGTCCCGCTCACTGAAGACGGTCTAACCATCACCGACGACACCCGCATCGTAGCCACGCTGCCCACTATCGTTTACGCCCTCCAGCGCCGCGCCAAGGTCATTCTGGCCTCGCACCTGGGCCGTCCCAAGGGCAAACCCAATCCCAAGTATTCGCTGCGTCCCGTCGTCGTCCGCCTGCGCGAACTGCTCGACAAACAGCTCGGCGAGTCCATCAACGTGGCCTTCTCCCCCGACTGCGTCGGCGAAATCGCCGAGGAACTCGCGCGCCAGTTGGAGTCCGGCCAGGTGCTGTTGCTTGAAAACCTGCGCTATCACCCCGAAGAAGAAGCCAACGTTCCCGTCTTCTCCAAAGCGCTCGCGTCGCTGGCCGAGGTCTACGTCAACGACGCCTTTGGCTCGGCCCATCGCGCCCACGCCTCCACTGAGGGCATCACCCACTTCCTCAAGCCCGCCGTAGCCGGCCTGCTCATGGAAAAGGAAATTACTTACCTCGGCAAGGCTCTCGAGGCGCCCGAGAAGCCCTTCGTCGCCATCATCGGCGGCTCCAAAATCTCCGGCAAAATCGACGTCATCTCGAACCTGCTCGACAAGGTCGACACGCTGGTCATCGTCGGCGGCATGGCCTACACCTTCCAGCGCGCCCTCGGCGTAGCCACCGGCAAGTCGCTCGTCGAGGAAGACAAGATCGACATGGCCAAGGCCGCCATCGACAAAGCCAAAGCCAGGGGCGTCAACCTCCTGCTCCCCGTCGATAACATCCTCGCCGACAAGTTCGCGCCCGATGCCAACACCCAGCCCTGGGACACCTCGGTCGATTTCCCCGCCGACTGGCAGGGCCTCGACATCGGCCCCAAATCCATAGCGGCGATTGAAGAAGTCGTTTCCACCGCCCGCACCATCGTCTGGAACGGTCCCGCCGGCGTCTTTGAATTTCCGCGCTTCGCCGTAGGCACCAACGCCATCGCCCACGCTGTTGCCGCCAACCGCACGGCCATCTCCATCATCGGCGGCGGCGACTCGGTCTCCGCCATCAACCAGGCCGGCGTAGCCGACCAGATCACCCACATCTCCACCGGCGGCGGCGCCAGCCTCGAGTTCCTCGAAGGCAAAAAACTGCCCGGCGTAGAAGCTCTGACCGACAAGTAGCACAGTGGTCAGCGATCAGGGGTCAGGGGTCAGAGAGTCGCATCCGGCGCTCTCGCGCCGGATGCGACTTTTTTGCGGCGGTCCATTCTTCTTATGTATAGCCTTTTGCAGCTTGGCGGGCGCGGTGGCACTCCGCGTGGACGAGCTCAGTATTCTCGATTGTGTATCCGTCAACAGCATTCTTCCGGTCGAGCTCAGAGTAACTGATTTTCATTTCGCCATTGCAGTGCGCGCATTTGCCGTTTTGTTGATCGAATCTCTGCAACTTGACCTTTCGACGGGTCATGGGCTTTCCGCGTTCTAGATAGATGAGTTCCTTATAGATCTTTCGACGATATGCGAACAGCAAATTGAGGTCACCTGCTGCTAGTACATCCAGCTTTTCGCGGATCTCATCCAATAGCGAACGAGCCATCTTCAACTCTTCGGAGCTCAGATTCCGATTGGCCACTGTGAATCCCCTTCACATGAGTTTTCACCTTGCGGCGTCAAGAGTTCGGAAGTTTCCGCGCGCCGCGAGTTGTAATAGCGCCGCATCCGCAGTAACAAGCGTCGCCCCCAGATGCCGTGCAGTCGCCACCAGAATCCGATCCGCCGGGTCGGCGTGCATCTCAAACGGCAGCCGCGTACTGGCCACGGCAATCTCCGGCTCAAGTGGCGCAAGCCGCACCCCCGGCCTGCCAAGCGCCTCGCGAATCCACTGCATTACATCGGGGCCGAGCCGCAGCCTTCCCTTACTCACCAGCAGCCCAATCTCCCATGGCGTGATCGCGCTCACCACGATCCGGCCCTCCCATCCAGCCCGATTCAGCGCCTCGGCGGTTTGCACCCCCAACCGGGAATCCTCCTCCACCATCCAGATAAGCGTGTGCGTGTCAACAACCAGCAAAGACGTTCTGTCGAGCTCCGAAACTGTCATTTCATCGCATCCCACTCAACATCGATCGGAGAGATGATGTCTCCCATCCACAGCACGCTGCCTTTCATCGATCCGACAATGTTTTCCCGTGCCGGCATCGGCACCAACTGCGCTACCGGCTTCCCATGCTTGGTAATCACCAGCGTCTCCCGCTTCTCCGCGACTTCATCGAGCAATTTCAGACACTTAGCCTTGAACTCTCCGGCCGGAATCGTAGTAGCCATCACATTTCTCCCATAGTCAACGACCATAGTCATATTCTAACCCGGTTTCCCGATTCCTGCAGATCTCTCCCCAGGAATTAAACTCATATGTTGAGAGAATCCAGCCGTCCAGGAGAGAATATTGCCCTACTACACGCGCGTCCTATCGAAGCACGAAGCCTTCCCTCCCTTCGATGAACTCGCGCAGTTCATCCGCACCGAGCATCCCGACTACAAGCTCACCATCGAAGCGGGAACCGAGGACGAATGGGAATCCCTCCTCCTATCCGGCAACGACGAAGTCGAAGTCGCGGTCATCGAGCGCAACCCTGTCTTCGATGGCTCCATCGGCCAGGACGAGATCGCGGACTTCCTCGAAGATCTTCACGACTGCAAGCCCGAATCCGCCGTTCAATGGCTCGAGGAGTATCTCCCCGAAGTCAAAACCGTCTACGCCTTTCAGCACCTGCAAGGCTCGGAACTCGAAGACGGCGGCAACGCCCTCCACGCCCTGCGCGCGGCCCTGTGGGAGCGCGGCGACGCCATCATCCAGGCCGACGGCGAGGGGTTCACCAACGAGGACGGCTATCACATCGTCTGGCAGTTCTCTGACTCCGTCTCAGGCCCGTGGAACATGGCCATCCTGCATGAAGGCGCCTGGTTTCCCTTCAAAATGGACCTCGGCGACCCTGATCATCGCACCGCCTTCATGAATGGCGAAATACCGTACGACGCAGTTCCCGTTCACCCATCGCGCCCGCGAGACTAACCCGCAAGCCCATCCCATCCGCGCGGTTTACCGAATGCACCCCGCCTGTGCCCACCGTCACCCGCTCCCCAAATCCCATCCACTAAAATTAAGTTGAGGAACCCAAAAAATGTCCCGTAAAGCTCTCATTGCCGCCAATTGGAAAATGTACAAGACGCCCGCCGAAGCCAAGGCGTTTGTCGATGCCTTTTTGCCCCTCGTTGCCGGCCACACCCGCGATGAGATTGCCCTCTTCCCATCACCGGTGCTTCTGCCCACGGTAGTTGCTGCATGCAATGCCTCCAACATCCTGGTCGGCGCGCAAAACATCCACTTCGCCGAAGAGGGCGCATACACCGGCGAAACCTCCATCGGCCAGCTTCAGGCCGTCGGCGGCACGCACACCCTCATCGGCCACTCCGAGCGCCGCCAGTACTTTGCCGAGACCGACGAGATCGTCAACAAAAAGCTGCACACCGCCTTGAAGCATGGAGTCGTTCCCATCGTCTGCGTGGGCGAGGTGCTAGCCGAACGCGAAGCCGGCAAGACCGCCAGCGTACTGCAGACCCAGATCACCGGTGCATTCGCCGGCATCACCGCCGAGGCCGCCGCGCCCATCGTCATCGCCTACGAACCCGTCTGGGCCATCGGAACCGGCAAGACCGCGACCCCCGAGATTGCCGTTGACGCCCACAAAATCATCCGTGCTGAAGTGGCCAAACTACTCGGCCCTGAGATCGCCGCGGCCATGCGAATCCTCTACGGCGGCAGCGTCAAGCCCGACAACGCCACCTCGCTAATCGGTCAGGAAGAGATTGACGGCGCACTCGTAGGCGGCGCCAGCCTAAAACCCGACTCCTTCGCCGCCATCGTCAAGTATTAAGCGCCATATGTTCAAACTGGGTGCCCCAGGTCCCTCGCTTTTGGGGACCTGGGATACCGATTCGTGCGGCCCTCGCATCGTCATCAACGTATGATGGCTCATGCCCCGGCGCGACTTCTACATTGACCGCCTCCGCGCCGTGATGACCGCCCTCGTCATCCTGCACCACACCGCCATCACCTATGGCGCCCCCGGCGGCTGGTTCTGGACCGAGCTCAAACCCTCCGGCTCGCCCTCCAGCGTACTGCTCACGCTCTTCGTCTCTACCAATCAGGCCTATTTCATGGGCTTCTTCTTCCTTTTGGCCGGCTATTTCACGCCTGCATCGTTAGAACGAAAGGGCTATCCACGTTTCATCGGCGACCGCCTTCTCCGCCTCGGCCTGCCGCTGCTGGCATTTGGCCTGGTGCTGGGTCCGCTAACCGCGGCGATCGTGAACTACGCTCAGGGGAATGGCTTCTGGGCCTGTATCCGTTGGCTCTGGCGTCACAAGCAGTTCATGAACGGTCCGCTCTGGTTCGCCCAGGCGCTCTTGATCTTCTCGCTCGCCTATTGCGCCTGGCGCGCCGTCCTCGCCTCGCCGTTGGCAGGCTCCCAACGCTCGTCCAAACCGGTTCCAGCCACGCGCTGGTGGTTGCTCAGCGCGCTCGCAGTCGCCGCCGCCTCCTTGGCCATCCGCCAGTTTGTTCCGGTGGGCAAAAACGTCTTCGGCCTGCAACTCGCTTACTTTGCCGGCTACATCTTCCTCTTTACGGTGGGACTCGCAGCCTGGCGCAATGACTGGCTCGGCCAACTCACCTGGAAACAGGCGCGCCCCTGGATTGTCACCCTGATCATCGCCTGGCCCTGTCTGCCGGCAGGCATCCTGGCCATCCGCGCAATCAACGGCGCAGGAAGCACCGACACTTCCACCGGCCTCTCCTGGGCCGCAATTCTTTACGCTCTCTGGGAACCTTTCGTTGCCTGGGGCCTCATCGCCGCGTGGCTGCTCATCTTCCGCGAGCACATGAACCAGCCCTCACCCGTGTGGAGTTGGCTTAGCCGTCGCGCTTATGCCGTCTACTGCATCCATCCGCCGGTGTTGGTCGCCATTGCACTGCTACTGCATGGCTGGACGGCCCCGGCGCTGGTAAAATTTGGCGTCGTCGGCCTCTTGGCATGCACAGCAACCTGGCTCGTAGCCGATCCGCTGGTCCGCCTCCCCGGCATCCGTCACGTCGTGTAGCGGCTGCGAATTACCCCACCGGATAAAATCCCGCAATCCATCCCTGCAGCAGCGCCGGGAAACATCCCATTACCACCACGGCAGCGGCAATCGCCACCAGCACGCCCATCGTCACCGGGTGCGCATGAATCGGCGTCTCGTCCGCGGCAGGCATTACGTAGGCGCGCTTCAGCACCTGCAAATAGTAGTAGAGCGACACAGCGCTCATGCCAACGGCGAGAGAGACCAGCGCAAACGGAACCGGGCCGCCCGACATTCCCAGCACCGCCGCAAACAAATTGAATTTGGCCCAGAACCCCACCAGCGGCGGAATCCCCGCCAGCGAAAGAAACAGCACCATCAGCACCGCCGCCAGCACCGGATTGCGCTTGTGCAAACCAAGAAACGCATCCAGCCGGTCGCTGCCCGTAGCCCGCTCCACCACCCCAACCACGCCGAACGCCCCAATTGTCGTCAGCCCGTAAGTGAGAATGTAGTAGAGAACGGCATTCGCGCTCTGCCGGAACGGTCCGATGGTCGAGAGGTAGAAATGGAAGAGATCCACTCCACCTGTATATCTGGGCATAGTTGCGATCCCCAGCAACATGTATCCGGCGTGAGCTATTGCTGAGTAGGCGAGCAAACGGCGGACGCTTATTTGTGCCAAGGCTGCCAGATTGCCGAGAATCATAGACGCAGCTGCGGCAATCAGGAGGATCGTAGCCAGTTTCGGCCAAGTCTGGTAATACTGGCCCAACACCTTCTCGACGAATTCTCTCTGTCCGCCCACCCACGGCCCGGGAGTGAACCAGTTAAGGCTCAAGGTCAGCAACAGCGCAAAGCTCGCGACCTTCGACACAGAAGCAATAAATGCCGCTGCTGGTGCAGGAGCCCCTTCGTACGTGTCGGGAGCCCACAAGTGAAACGGAACTGCCGCAATCTTGAAGCCGAGTCCAGCAACTATGAGAACCCAAGCCACGTAGAGTAGCGCACTGGGCCCTGATATGGTGATGGCATCTTTGATCTGCCAGATGCTTGTTGTTCCGGTTAAACCATAAAGATAGCTAAACCCAAACAGCAAAAACGCCGCCGACATTCCGCCGAACAGATAGTACTTAAGCGCCGCCTCAGCGCTCTTCCCGGACCTCTTCGCGAACGCGGTCAAAATGTAGAGTCCCAGGCTGAGCAGTTCGAGTCCAACAAAAATCACCAGCAATTCCTGCGCGGCAGCAATAATCAGCCCGCCCGCCGCGGCCATCAGCACCACGGCAACGTATTCACCCGCATTGCGCGTAAAATCCGAGTCAACCAGCAGCAGCAGCGTAAGGGCTGTGAGAATCAGAATCCCGGTCTGTGCCACTCCTGCCGTGCCGCCCGCAGCCAAAAGCAATCCATCGCTGCCGCTGAATCCCCCTGTGCCCGCGGCATACAACGCCCACAGCGCAGCCCCGCATCCCGCCACCCCCAGCATCGCGGCCACGGCAACGCGCGTCTTCAGCGCAGCCTTGCGCAGCAACCCCAGATCAACCACCAGCACCAGCAGCGCCGCCACTTCCAGCGCCGTCTCCGGCAGCGTCACGCGGAAGAGATCTGCGTAGTTCATTGCACCCCTCCCGCAAGCAGCGCCTTCACCGCCGGTTCAATCGATTCCAGCAGAATGCGCGGATATAACCCCACCGCCAGCGTAGCCGCGCCCAGCAGCGCCACGCCCGCAATCTCCGGCCACGTAATCGCCGCAAACTTGTGTGCCTGCTCTTGCTCCAGCTCATGCGCTGTAGGTATCACATCGCTGAAGAACGCCTTCTGCAACGCGCGCCAGGTGTACGCCACGCCCACAATGATTCCTATGCCTGCTGCGCAAGCCCACCACGGCTTGGCCGTCCACGCGCCAATCAGCACCTGCAACTCGGCCACAAATCCCGAGAAGCCGGGCAACCCCATCGACGCCACACCGGCAAACACAAATGCCCACGCCGCAAACGGCAGCCGCCTCGACAGATGCATCGTCTCCAACTCCGCGAACTGCCGCGTGTGCGTGCGGTCGTACACAATCCGCCCGACAATCGCGAACAGCAGCCCGGCAATCACGCCATGCGAAAACATCTGCAGCACCGCGCCGGTCACGCCAATCTGGTTCAGCGTCATCAGGCCCAGCAGCACAAATCCCATGTGGCTCACGCTCGAGTAGCCGATCACGAATTTGAAATCCGTCTGCGCCAGCGCCACCAGAGCGCCATAAACAATGCCGATGATCGCCAGCACCGCGAACACATCGCGCCACGAGCCAACGCCGAGCAGCGAGAATCCCCACGGATCCAGCCCGTGCGGAAACAGCCCGATACCCACCCTCAGGCAGCCGTACGCGCCAAGCTTCATCACCACGCCCGCCAGCAGCATTGAAGCGGCGGTAGGCGCGGCCACGTGCCCCGTCGGCGCCCACGTGTGAAACGGCCACATGCCGGCCAGAATCGCAAATCCCGTAAACACCAGCGGGAAGCACCACATCTGAAAGTGGACCGGCAATCCCGCGTGAGCCAAATCCATCAGCGCCGTCGAATGACTCCCTGCAGTCGTGTACGCCGCCAGCAGCCCGATCAGCACCATCGCCGATCCCACAAACGAGTAGAGCGCCAGCTTCATCGCCCCGTACTCGCGCCGCGTCGAACCCCATATTGCGATGAGAAAATACTTTGGAACAATTGCGATTTCGTAAAAAACAAACAGCAGAAATAAATCGAAGCTGAGAAAGACTCCGTACACGCCGCCGATCAGCGCAAAATAAAAAGCGAAAAACTGGTTTGTGCGCAACTCCACGTTCCAGCTGAACAACACGCCCGCAACTGCCGCCAATCCGGTTAGCAGCACCAGCACGCGGCTAATGCCGTCGGCCGCCAGCATGTAGTGAACGCCCATCGAAGGCGCCCACGCCGCATCCACGATCACCACGCGGCCCTGCCCCATGCCGGCCGCAAATCCGGCCACGCCGAGCGCCAGCCCGGCCACGGCCAGGCCCAGCGCCAGCCAGCACGCCATCACCGGCTTGCCCTTGGGCAACAACGCCAGCAGCAGCGCTCCGGCAAACGAAATGTAAATCGTCCAGGCCAACATCTAAAATCTCCAGTGCGACAGCAGGTTCTGCACCGTGGGATTGACGCTGCCCACAATCAGCTGAGGCACAAGGCCGACGAGGAGCATCAGTCCGATCACCGGAGCAAGTGCAATCCATTCGCTCTCGTGCAGATCGGGAAACTTGGCCCAGTGCTCCGGCACGGGCCCCGAAAATACTTTTTGAATCACAGTCAGAACCACGACAGCAGTCACCAGCAACCCAAGCACTGAAACCGTAGCCGCTACCCACGCCAGCGGAAAAACTCCGCGGAAAATCAGGAACTCGCCTACAAATCCATTCAGCCCCGGCAGTCCGAGCGACGAGAACAGCGCAATGCCCATCAGTCCCGCAAGCACCGGCGCGGGCTTGCGCAGTCCGCCAAAATCGTCAATGCCGCGAATGCCGCCCGTGCGCATTTGCATCATCGCCACAAACCAGAACAGCGCCGCCGCCGTAATGCCGTGGTTGAACATCTGCAGGATCACGCCATTGAGCGCCGCGGCCTGGCTGGCCTTCGCGGCTGCTCCCGCTGCCGGCACAGCCAGCGCAAAAATGCCCAGCAAACAATAGCCCAGGTGGTTCACTGAAGAGTACGCGAAGATCCGCTTCAAATCCTTCTGCGCCGCCGCCGCCCACGCGCCCATCACCACCGTTGCAACCGCAAGCACCAGCAGCGGCGTGCGAATCTGCGCAATCTGCGGCCCGAATATCGGAATTGCGATGCGCAGCAATCCGTAAACCCCCATCTTCGACATCGCTCCGGTCAGCAGCATCGTCACCGGCGAAGGCGCCTCCGCGTACGCGGCCGGCAGCCAGGTATGAAACGGAACCATCGGCACTTTCACCGCGAAGCCGGCCAGCACCGCGATCGCCAGCCACAGTGTCACCGGTCCCAAATGCGCCGTCACCATCTGTTCCAGCGCTCCGCTCTGCGCCAGCGCCGTCAATTGCCCAAAGTCCATGCTGCCCGTCGAAAGATAAACCGCAAGAAACGCCAGCAGCAGCGCCACCGATCCCGCCATGGTGTAGACAAAAAACTGTGTCGCCGCCGGCCCGCGCCGCGCTCCGCCCCATAGCTTGATGAGAAAGAATGCCGGGATCAGGCTTAGCTCCCAAAACAGAAACCAATGGAAGAAATTGAGCGCGGTAAAAGAACCGAACAACCCCGACTCGAGCACCAGCACCAGGCCGTAATAGAGCCCCGGCTGATGATGCACCCGGTGCGCCGCGTCAACCGACATCAGCGTGACAATGGCCGCCAACACCAGCATCAGCGCGCCCAGGCCGTCCACGCCGAGATGATATTCGATCCCCAGCGACGGCGCCCAAGCCGCGCGCTCCACCAGCCCGATGCTTCCGTCCGCCGGCAGTTTCGTCCAGATTACAAGCGCCAGCGCAAGGCTGAACAGCGTTGTGAACAGAGCCACTCCGCGCGCATGCCTGCCTGAGAACAGCGCGATCGCCGCTCCGATCAACGGCAGCACGGTCAACAGCGTCAGAATCGGAATTCCGCTCATGGCCGGCTGCTCCACACAAGAATTACTGCCAGCGCCACCACCGCCAACGCCAGAATGCGGAGGTAGGTTTGCGCGCGTCCATTTTGCACCCGTGCCAACAATCCTCCGCCAGTCGAAAATTCTTCGCAGGTCTTATCGAACCCTCCGTCCACCCAGTAGACATCGAGCCACCGGTTGAGTTGCGCCCACAGCCCGAATAGCCACGCCACGCCGGCCACCACTCCGCCCCACACGCGCCGGTCGAGCCAGTCCGCCACCCGCGCCCACCACGCGTAAAACGCAATCACCGTCACTCCGTACAACTCATCCACGTAAAGCCGGTCGCGCAACCCGGCCCAAATCCATGGCGCTGCCTTCTCCAGGGCGTCGGGCTCCTCGGCCTTCGGAGTCTTGTCGCCGTAGAGCCACCATCCAAGTCCGAGACCGAGAAAAACCACTAAGGAGGATGTAACCATCAACAGCCGCAGCCCCGGCTCCGCAAAGCCGCGCAGGTTGAAGCTCGCCGGGCGTCCATCGAGAAATGCGTGGAACCACGGCCACGCCGGAGTTCCAATCAGGCCCAGCGCCATCGCAAAAAATGCCAGGATCGCAAGCGGCGCAGTCATCACGCTCGGGCTCTCGTGCGCAGGTTTACGGCCGCGCCAATAACCGAAAAATACGTAGCTCACTTGCCGCGTCATGTAGAACGCCGTGAGCAGCGCGCCGAAAATGAGCAGATAATACGGCCCCTTGATCGCGTCCGGGTGATGCGCTGCTTCCAGAATGCCGTCCTTGCTCCAGAAGCCCGAGAAGAACAGCGGAAATCCGCACAGCGCCAGCATGCCGATCGCGTAAGTGACAAAAGTGAGCGGCATATCGGCCCTCAGCCCGCCCATGCGGCGCACATCCTGTTCTTCGTGGCAACCGTGAATCACCGATCCCGCGCCCAAAAACAGCAGCGCCTTGAAGAATGCGTGCGTGATCAGGTGAAACATGCCCACCGCAACCCCGCCCAGGCCCAGCCCCGCCATCATGTATCCCAGTTGCGAAATCGTTGAGTAAGCCAGAATGCGCTTGATGTCGTTCTGCGCGACGGCGATCAACGCGGCAAACACCGCGGTCGCCGCGCCCACCCACGTCACCACCGTAAGAGCTGTAGTCGTTCCGCCGGCAAGCGGAATGCCCGCCGACATCAGCGGATAGACCCGGGCAATCAGATAAACGCCGGCAGCCACCATGGTTGCCGCGTGAATCAGCGCAGAGACCGGCGTCGGGCCCTCCATCGCATCCGGCAACCACACGTGCAGCGGTAGTTGGCCGCTCTTCCCAGCTGCTCCGGCAAAAATCAACAACCCGATGGCTCCTGCAAAGCTAAGTCCGAAGGCCGCGTGGTGTGCCAACAAGCCGGCCAGCGCAAGCCCCTCCATGGAACCCCCGCCGTGGTTGTAAAAAAGTAGTGTGCCCGTCTGCGCGAAGAGCCATACAATTCCGAGCAGAAAGAAAACATCGCCGATACGCGTGGTGATAAACGCCTTCTTCGCGGCTGCCGCGGCCGCGGGCTTCTGATACCAGAATCCAATCAGCAGATACGAAGTCAGTCCGACCAGCTCCCAGCACATGAACAAGAGCAGCAGTGAATTCGAAATCACCACGCCCAGCATCGCTCCTGCAAACAGCGAAAGAAAGCAGAAGAAGCGCGTGAAGTTTTCGTCGTGCGACATGTAGCCGATGGAATAGATGAAGATCAGCAGGCCTACAAAGCTCACCATCACCAGCATGATTGCCGAAAGCGGATCGAGTATCCAGCCCAGATCGACGTTGGTCGTGCCAAACTGAAACCAGGTGAACCCGATCACCTCGCGGACCGCGATCCCATGCGCCCATCCAGCCACAACGTGTCCGAAGGCCACCAGCGAGAGCAACAGAGAAATGCTCAGCGATCCAATCGCCAGCGTCGCCGCCATTCCGCGCCGCGGCTGCTTGAGCAGCGCGACTACGCCCGAAGCCACAATGGGCACAGCGGGAATCAGCCACAGAATCCCCGCGATTGGAGAAGCGGCGAGTTGCGGAGTGAATGAAACGGCTGGCTCGATCAATCCCTCACCCCTTCATCCTGTTGATCTGGTCCAGGTCGGTGGTCTGCGTGTGACGATGGATCGAAATCACAAGACCCAGTCCCACCGCGGCCTCGGCCGCAGCCACGGCAATCGAAAAAATGGCAAACATCATTCCGGTCAACGCCTCCGGACGTGGTCCATAGCGCCAGAACGCGATGAAGTTGAGATTCGCAGCGTTGAGCATCAGCTCAATGCCGATCAGCACCAGGATCGCGTTGCGGCGCGTTAGCGCGCCCGCCAGTCCAATGGCAAACAGCAATGCAGCCACCAGAAGATAAGCCGCAAGCGGCGATCCGAGATTCGTCACCTGGACCTCTCTTTCTCATGCATGGCCACAATCACCGCGCCGATGGTGGCAGCGGTCAGCAGCAGCGCCACAATTTCAAGCGGCAACACGTACCGGCCTACGAGCGCGTTGCCAATGTCGTGCACCGTCACCGCCGGCGTTGCCGTTTCCTGCGGCAGCACGCGCACGCTCTCAATCACCGCCCAGCCAAGCACGGCGAAAACTCCCGCCGCGATCACCAGGCCCACCAGCCAGCTCTGGCTGAACACGCCGTCCTTGGGGGTGTCCGAACCGCGCGTCAGCAGAATCGCGAACACCACCAGGATCGCCACCGCGCCAATGTAAACCAGGATCTGCGCAAACCCGGCAAACTGCGCGTCGAGTTGCAAAAACAGCAGCGCCAGTCCTGCAAACGCCACCGTCAACGCCAGCGCGCAATGCACCGTGTTCTTCAGCAACACCGCCGCCAGCCCGCCCGCCAGCGTCAAGGCCGCAATCAGGTAGAACGCAACGCTCATTGCCCGCCGTCCTTACTCCGCATAGCGGTAGCTCCTGGGACCAAAGTGCTTCTTCCTCATGCCTAAGCGGCCCATCATCGCAAAAGCTCCCGCCAATATCGCGGAACACAACACCCACCGTTGCCAGCCTTCGCCCATAAAACGCCACAGCGCGGTGTCCATCAAGTCAAGAAGCGTGAAAGGCAACACAAATTTCCACGCGAAGTTCATCAACTGGTCCTGCCGCAGCCGGGGCAGCGTGCCCCGCATCCAGATGAAGACAAAAATCGAAGTCATCACCTTTCCGAAAAACCAGATCCACGATGGAACCCACGTGAGAAACGAAAACGGCGCCGACCAACCCCCGAGAAACAGCGTGGTTCCAAGTCCGGAGATCGAAAACATCGCCAGGTATTCGCCCAGAAAGAACAGCGCGAACTTGAAACCCGAATATTCGGTGTGATAGCCGGCCACCAGCTCCGACTCTCCCTCCGGCAGATCGAATGGCGACCGGTTGGTCTCAGCCGTCGCCGCTATCGCAAACATCACAAAACCCGCGAATCCCCATGGTGTAAAGATGTACCAGTTGGGAAAAATGCCGCTGAAATGGCTCTGTGCATCCACGATCTTCTCGAGCGACAGCGACCCGGAAATCATTACTACCGCCACGCTTGACAGCAGCAGCACCACCTCGTAGCTGATCATCTGCGCCACCGCGCGCATGGCCCCCATCAGCGAATATTTGTTGCGGCTCGACCACCCGGCCATGAACACCGAAAGCTCCGTCGAGGCGCCCATCGCGAAAAAAAACAGCAGCCCGGCATCCATGTCCACCAACGCCATGTTGCGTCCCATGGGCAGAACCGCGAACCCCATGAAGACCGTGACCACAAGCACCAGCGGCGCCAGAAAATGCACTGCCGCATTGGCGCTGCTCGGAACAATGTCTTCCTTCGTAAGCGATTTAATGCCGTCGGCGATCGGCTGGAAAAATCCGAACGGCCCAACGCGATTGGGGCCCAGGCGATTCTGAATGCGGGCCAATCCCTTGCGCTCAAATACCGTGGTAAGCGCGAAAAGCCCGGGAAAAACGCACACGATGGCAACCACGCTCAGCAGCACATTTGCAACCGGCCGCAGCGCGCCTGGCAGAAAACCTGTAAGCCAGTTGCGCAGAAGAATGAAGATCTGGTCCAAAGTCGCGGCCATGGGCTAGTCTCCTCCCCCGGCAGGCGGCGCGGCCTTGACTGCGGCTGCGGCAATTGCGGCGGTAGCGATTTTCGCTGCAGCTGCATCGGCCGCTGCCTTTGCCTTGGTCTCGGCCTTGGCTTTCTCTTCAGCCAGCCGCACATCTACCGCTGTGGCTTCGGTCGGATGAATCGAATGGTAATACTCGTTCGACTTCGCCAATTGCTCTCGATCCAGCAGCAGCCCGCCAAAGCGGTCGTCGGTAGCCAGCTCAAACTCGGTGTCCATCTTGATCGCTTCAAACGGGCACACTTCAACGCAAATCTGGCAGCTCATGCAAACCGAAATGTCAATGTCGAACCGCGTGGGATAGAACTGCGCCTTGCCCACGTGGTCCGGCTTCTTGTCCTTCGACTTGTCGATATAAATGCACTTCGGCGGGCACTCCTTCTCGCAGATCTGGCAGGCCACGCAGCGCAATCCCGCCTCCCAATCGCCGCCGTCGTACACCAGAAAGGGGAACACGCGCGCAGCCTCAACCGGAGCAATCCGCTCTTCCGGATACTCGACCGTCGTGAGCCGTTCCGCGGAGACATAACTGCCGGCAAAATTCTTCGCCGTCTCCATCATCCCTTTCAGGATTCCTTCACCTAACAATCCACCCTCCAAAACCACCCGCGAACATCTATTCCCGATTCCCCGTTCACTTTTTCACTTATTCACTCGTCCCCATTCCCTGCCTCACCGATCCACTTCCCCCAACACAATATCCACGCTTCCAAAAATCAGCACCACGTCCGCCACATTATGTCCCAAACACATGTCCTCGAGAATCGTCAGGTTGATCAGGCTCGGCGGCCGCACCCGGTAACGATAAGGATTGGGGCTGCCATCGCTGATCAGATAAAAGCCCAATTCCCCTTTCGGCGCCTCGATGCGCCCATACGCCTCGCCCACCTTCGGCCGGAACCCGCGAATCTTCGCCTTCGAATCCATCACCGGCCCACCCGGAATCTCCTTGAGCGCTTGCTCAAGAATCGTGATCGACTCACGCATCTCCAGCACCCGCAACATGTACCGGTCGAAGATGTCCCCATGATCCCCCAGTGGCACGCGGAACTTGAATCGTTCGTAGATCCCGTAGCGATCCACTTTGCGAATGTCGTAGTTCACTCCCGATGCGCGCAGCATCGGTCCTGTGACTCCGGCATTTACGGCCAGCTCCGGCCGCAGCACTCCCACCCCCTGGCAGCGCGCCATCAGAATTTCGTTCCCGCTGAGCAGCGCCTCAAACTCGTCCACAAAGCCCGGCAGCCCCGCCACAACCTTGCGCGCCGCATCCAGCCACGCCGCCGAAACATCCACGCGACAGCCGCCAAAGCGCATGTAGTTGCACATCATCCGCGAGCCGGTCAACGACTCGAACAAATCCAGAATCTTTTCACGCTCGCGGAAGGCATACATCAACGGCGTGCCGCTCGCGCCCATTTCCTGAATCAGAAACCCGATCGACGAGGCGTGATTCTGCACCCGCGTGAGCTCGCCGAGGATCACGCGAATATATTCGGCGCGCTCGGGAACCTCCTGCCCCACCAGCTTCTCAACCGCCAGGGCGTACGCCCAGTTGTTGGTCAGCGAGCAAATGTAGTCGAGCCGATCCGTATAGGGCATTGAAGCCAGGTAGCTGACCCCCTCGGCAATCTTCTCGTGGTTGCGGTGCAGATAGCCGAACACCGGCTTGAGCCGAATCACGCGCTCGCCATCCAAAGCCAGATCCATGCGGAAGACGCCATGGGTCGAGGGGTGGTGCGGCCCCATCGCCACTTCCAGCAACTCACCCTCGCCGTCCGGTTCAATCACCGGCGGACGATTCCAGCCTTCCACTCGCTCCGTGTTGGTCTCCATTAATCTCATTCGGTAGCGGCTTCCTGATCCCTGACCCCTGACCCCTGTTCCCTGTCCTTGTGCGCCGTGGCCCGCTTCAGCACTTCATCATGCGCCGTAGGCTCATACTCGAAGTCGTCCGGCTCAACGTAATCGCGGCGCATGGGGTGATCTTTGAATCCATCCCACATCAGCAGCCGGCGCAAGTCCGGATGCCCCGTAAACACCACCCCATAGAGATCGAAAACCTCCCGCTCCTGGAATTCCGCCGACCGCCACACCGCCGTCAGCGACGGCAGTTCCACCTCGTCGGTCCGGTTCGCAGTGCGCATCCTTAACACCAGCGGCCCATGCCTCAGCGCCACGGAATACAGGTGGTACACCACTTCAAGATAGCCTGGCTCGATGCGCTTGCGCGTCTCTTCCGCAGCCTCTTCCACCGTCTGCTCCACGCCATCCACGGTCTTCACTACCTGCCGCGTCACCTTGACCTTTTCGGCGATTTCCTTGTCCGGCCAATCCACGCCCGTCAAGTTCGAAAGAAAATCAAATCCCAGTTCCGCGTCGTCACGCAGGAATGTGGCAATCTCCACCGCGCGCTCCGGCTTGAGCCGCAACGAGTGCTGCGCTGAAACGCTGGGGTTCGGCACAACTTCAACGCCCGCGCCCGGCACCCCCGCCTCAATCGCCGCCTTGATCTCCTCCACCGTCTTCATCAGCGAATCACCACCGGTATGGGCCACACGCCCTTGTTCGATGTCGGTTCCAGATCGTGCTCTCCCTGTTCCGGCACTGGAAACTCGCCCTGCGCATCCGCATCCAGGTGTCGCGGCCGTCCTGCGCCTGTCAATGGTTGCGCGTCGATCTTCTTCTGCAAGGTCATGAAGGCCTGCAGCAGCGCCTCAGGCCGCGGCGGGCAACCCGGAATGTGCACGTCCACCGGAATATAGCGGTCAATCCCCTTCAGCACGTTGTAGCCCTGCTTGAACGGGCCGCCGGAAATCGCGCACGCGCCCATCGCAATCACGTAGCGCGGCTCCGCCATCTGGTTATAAAGCCGCACCACCTGCGGAGCCATCTTCTTGGTCACCGTGCCGGAGATAATCATCAGATCGGCCTGCCGTGGCGAAGGCCGAAATACTTCAGCCCCGAACCGTGCCAGATCGTAGCGCGCCATCGTCGTGGCAATCATCTCGATTGCACAGCACGCCAGGCCGAACTGCATCGGCCACACCGAGCTGCGCCGGCCCCAGTTATAGAGCTCTTCGATGGTCGTGACGAAGACGCCCTGCTTCCCCAGTTCGATCTTCAACTCAGTATCCACGCCCATCCTTCACTCCCTCAGCTCCAGGCAATTGGTCCCTGTTCCCTGTTCCCTGTTCCCTGTTCCCTATTCCCTGTTCACTTTTTCACTTATTCACTCGTCCCCTATTCCCTATTCCCTGACTCCTGACCCCTGCTCCATCACGCCCACGTAAGAATCCCCTTGGCCCACGCCCAAGCCAGCCCCTCCACCAGCATCAGCACAAACACCAGCATCGCCCCGCACGCCGCCGCGCCCAGACCGGTAAATGCCACCGCAAACGGCAGCAGAAACACCGCTTCCACATCGAAGATCAGGAAGATAATGCCGTAGAGATAGTAGGCCGACCGGAACTGCATCCACGCGTCGCCCTTCGACTCCAGCCCGCACTCGTAAATGGCGTTCTTCACCAGGTTCGGTTTGGGCGGCGAAAACACCCGGGCCCACACCCACGCCAGTCCCAGCGGCGCAAGACCGAATCCAAGCGCCGCCACAAACAGAACTGCCAATGGAAAGTAGGGATTGGATACCATCGTGGGAAGAAAGCCCTTCTCTTCCAACGTACCAGTTCAGGGCCTGTTTTGGCTAAGAAGATGCGCGTGCAAAACGCCGTTCAGTCCCGTTTTTTCACCGCTCATCTCACCCTATGAACCGTTGGGTGTCGGCGCACGTTCAGCACACGTCGAAACCCGTCGCCAAATCCGCAACTCAGCACACCCGGTAAAACCCCACCCCGATCAGCGCGGCTGCCTTCCGCAGCGTGCCGGCCACGTGCCCCACTCCCACAGCGCAATGGTGAGCCGGCCCCTGCTCATTCCAGGCCTCCACAAACCCGCGCCCGCCCAGCGGAAAGCGATACCGGCTGTTGGTATTGCCAATCTCCAGAATCTCCCCCGCCACGCATTCCCCCTCGGCCGCCAGCAGCTTGTAGCGCGACCCGGCATCTTCCACCACCGAGAGCAGCGTCACCGGCCCATGTTTCACGCTCATCTCCACTGACAATCCGCGTCCCACCTTGCCGTGATACACCTCCAGCGGCCGCACCTTGGGCTTGCCCTCGGCAATCGCGATGTGCCCGGGTCCGTCGTGTCCCATCAACACCAGGTCGTCGTTGAAATCCATCGCGTAATACTCGGTGAACGATCCGCCCGCCCCCAGCAGGTCCAGTATCTTCATCGCCAGCGCGTTCTTCACCTCGTATTCGCCGGCCACCGGAATATGCCGCGACGTCAGCAGCGACGTGCCCAGGATGATCGAGCTCATGGTGTCTTCATTGGCCGCGTTCCCTGAGCCTTTGTAGTAGTAGGCCATGGCATCCAGCTCGTGCCGCGCCACAAACGCATCCAGCGCCACCGACGTTCGCGCCGCGCGGCGCAACTCCTCCTGTGGGCACTCCGCCTGCACGTCGAACGCCGCCTGAATCTCCCTGACCCTCCGCGCAACATCGCCCTCGCCAACCCCCGCGCCAAGCGCGCTCAACTCGTCCACCTCAAGAAGTTCCGCGTGCGTCCCGAATGCGATCGAAACCTGCGCAACGTCGGTCATGATGTCCAGCATTCCGCTGTAGTAGTGCCCCATCAGGCCCAGCCGCGCCGACTCGAGCGCCGCACAAACCCGCGCTGCCTCCAGCCACTCCTCAATCTCTATCGAGCTCTCCTCATCACCCAGCACTCCGGTCACCTGGTGGAAGGCAATGCCTGCCCGCATCAGCAGATTCGCAATCTCCGGCGTCGCGCACGCGGAACAATGCGCAAGCCACTCCCCGGTCATCGCCGTGCGGTCCTCAAGCCGGTTGAATTGCTCGTAGTCGATCGCCGCTGTGGGCTGAAGATTCAGCACCACCACCGGCACGCCGGCCTTCTGCACCAGCGGCAACACGGTATTCGAAAGCGCATACGTCGTGACGTAAAGAAACAGCACATCGATATCGTCGCGCCGCGACCGGTGGCCGGCTTCGCGCGACCGCGCCGGCGTATCGATGAGCCCCAGGTTGACAACCTCGACCCCCGGACGCGCCAGCCGCGTCGCCACCTGCGCCACGTAGCCCTTCAGCCGCTCCTCGAGCCCCGCAAATTGGCTCCAATAAGCATCCAGGCCGATGCCGCAGAGCCCCACCCGCAACCGTACTTCGCTCGTCATCTTCCTTTGTCTTTCCCGCCCTTACCAGCCCACCACCGTAACAGCAAATGGCTCCAGCTTGATCTTCCCGCCCGCAGCATTCACGTTGCGCGCCGGGCCATCGCCTGTCTCCGCATCCACCGTCAGTGCGTGTACCTTCTCCGCATCCGGCAGTGCGATTTCGATAACGCGATTCCGTTTATTCACCAGCAGCAGCTTGCGTCCCGCGGGCGTGATGAACCCCTGTGCCGCCACGTCCTCGGTGCCCGTCGATGTTTCCACCAGTTGATCGCCGGGATGCAACTCGTCCTTGATGAGCTTGAGAACCCAGAAGCGCGCATTGGGCCGGTTGTTGGTCCAGTCCATCATGCTCACGCTCGGAAACTGCGTCGGATATCCGATCAGTTGCGACTCCCCGATCACATCGATTTGCAGCCGCGACAGCTCGATGAACAAATCCCCATACAGCGCTCCGGCCAGGTTCCAATAAGCCGCCGGCGGCGGCGCATTGTCCCCAGGATTGTTGTCGGTCGGCAAAATCACGCCCAGTTCATCCAGATCCGTACGCGTCTCTGGCGAAAGCCGCTTCCGAATCGCTTCCACATACCGAACCGTGTTCAGAAATCCCGCGGCCTGGTCGAAAAACGTGTATTGCCAATCTTCCAGCGTTTGTCCCGCCGACGGCGACGCGTAGAAGTGATATGAAATCATGTCCAGCGGCGTGCCCGCCCGATGGTTCCTGTGATCGAGAAAATACTCGAAAAAACTCGGCTCCGTGCTGGGCGAAGCCAGCGCCAGCCCCACGAATTTCGTCTCCGGGGAAACTTTGTGGATAGCGCTCACAATCGCGTCGTAACGCGCCGTGTACTGCTCGGGAGTCATATTGTGCTCGAAGTCGACCTCGTTGAGCACCTCCCAATAAGGCAGCTTGTAGTGGTAGCCCGATTCGTGGCGCACCCCGTTCTCGTCGGTAAAGCCGCCGTTCACATACCAGCTCACCAGCCGCGCAAAGTAACCGCCCATCTCCTTGCCGCTGGGGTCGCGCAACTCCGTTCCCTGCGTGTAACCCCAGTCCACCTTGTTTGGATCGGCCGGATAGGTCGCGGGCTTGTCGGTCTTGAAGAGCCACGTCGGCATGGTACTGAAATTCAAAATCGCCGCATGGCCATCGGTAGCCGCCAGAAAATCCTTCGTCATCGGATCGATGAGGCTGAAATCCCACGCGGTCTTCTGCGCGGTCGGCGGCTCAAGCTCTGCCACCGCCAGCCTCGGATACGGGAGCCACGGCACATAACGAACGTACTCCGCGCCAAGCTCCTTCACGGCCTTGTATGCAGCCGCACCCAGCGGTTCGCCGGGCCTCAAAGGCGGATTCACCACCACCTGCAATGTGGGAGTGGACTTGGAAACTACCGTGACCTTATCCCAGTGAATCGTGATCTGCGGCGCCTGCTGCCCGTGTACCGCACTCGCGGTGAAAATGCATGCTGAACCTGCAACCAGCATGCAAAGCAGTGAAGACGTTTTCCAGTTTCGCCCCAGCTTGCTCCCAAATCTGTTCCCAAATCTGTTCCCAAAATCGCTCATGGATTAAAACTCCTGCCTGCAATCCGTGAGCCATCTTATCACCACGCTTCGCTCCCTCGCGCGGCAGCCCGGCACACCCTCAATCGTCGTCGTCCTTCCCGCTCTTCTTCACCCTCTCCTTCAGCATCCGCGGCGTCGGCGCGTCGCCCATCGCATCCTTCCACAAAATCACGTTCAGCTTTTCAACCGGTGCGCGATCGGCGTGTTTGAAATCCATCTTCATGCTCGCCTTGGCGCCCACCGCCTGCTTGGTGTTCGCCGTATAGATCAGCCCGTTATCCCGGTTCGAATAATCCGCCGCATAGGCCGGTTGATCGCCGGGGCCGGTGAACAGGCTCGAGATCAGCGAGCAGAATGCGTCGTTGTTGTTCATCGGCGGCAAGCCCAGCAGCGTTTCCATCGTCCGCAATTCGCTCACTGTCGAGTAGAATCCGCTGTCCACAAACGCCGCGCCGCTCTCCCCGTGCGGAGCATACTTGCTCACCACCACCCCTATGCTGCGATGCGCGTCCACATGATCGGCTCCATTCTGCGCATCGTCCTCCAGAATAAAAAATGCCGTGTCGTCCCAGTAAAGCGAATGGGAGATTGCCTCCACCGCGCGACCCACCGCCAGGTCGTTGTCGGCCACTGAAGCCTTCGGCGTCGGACCCCCGGGGCGCGTTCCCGCCGTGTGATCGTTGGGCAAGCGCAGCATCACAAAATCCGGCATCGTGTCCTTGCCTTGCTCCTTGTCCGCAATCCACGTCTTCAGATGCCTGAGAAATATATCCACGCGAATCTGGTCGGGCACAAACAGGTTGAAATCCGGCGACTCCGGTGCAAAATGCCCCACCAGTTCCGGCTTGGTGGCGATATTTGCGGCCAGAACCGGAATCGGCCACGGCCATTTGTTCGCGCCCCCACCCCACTCCTCCGGCAGCGCCTCGCCCGGCGCAATCGCCTTGCGCGCGCACTCCGGGCCCGCCAGCACCGGTCCCAGCTTGGGGTCCGCGACCGCGCTTTCATTGCAGAATGTCGAGGAGATGTATTCGCCAAAATGGTAGTAGGTCTTGTTGTGCGCTGCCAGATTCCCCCACAAATATCCGCTGCCCGGCTCGTTCACGTCGGGAATGTTCTGCAGCAGCGGATACCCGTCCGCTACCACGCCTTCAAAGTCGTACGTCCGCTGCCCGCCGCGATAATTCTGTTGCCAGGTCTTCTCCAGATAGTCCGAGTTGATCGCCGCATTCGACCACACATGCCCGTCGCCCGACACTTCGCCCGAATCGAAAAAGTTGTCGAGCACGCCAAATTGCAAGGCCAGCTTGTGCAGATTCGGCGTCACCGCCTCGCCGTACATCGCCAGCTTCGGGTCCCCATTGCCCACCTGCTTCCCATCCTGCTTCAGATCGCCGAAGATCTGATCGTAGGTGCGGTTCTCCTTGATGATGTAAATCACGTGCTTGATCCGGTCCCGCCCGCCGCCCGCAAATACAATCTTCCGCTGCGCCGCAATCATCCGGTTTGAATCGAGCACCACCGGCGTCCACTGCGGAAGGTTGTTTTCAATCTCCGTCTCATCCAGCGCAGCCAGCGATCCGTACAACAGCGTCGCGATGTACGTGCTGCTCCGTGAACCCATCCCCTTGCTCGTTGCCGCCGGCGGCTGGGGAAAATTGTTCGGCCCCGTTCCCTTCCCCTTCGCGGTGGCCACAAACAGTTTCCCGCCCGAAGCCGGCGAATCAAATGCAATTGAGATCGGCATCCACTCCGTAGGCACAAATCCGATCGGCTCAACCATCCCCGCCTTCGACGCCTTCGCCGTCAGTTTGCGCGTGTCCAATACCGCCACCGCATCGCTGCCCATGTTCGCTGCGTACAACCGGCTGCCGTTCGTGTTCACCGCCAGCCCCACAGGCTCGGCGCCAAAGGAGCTTTGTCCTGGCAACCGCGTGTCGAAAAATCCCTTGATCGAGAATTGACCTCCGCCCACATTTACGGCCGCCACCGCGTCGCGGTTGGCCAGGGCCGCATAAAGTGTCTTCTGATCGGGCGAAAATGCGAACGCGCAAGGATGCGTTCCCGGCGCAACAGCACTCGACGGCTTCAGCAGATCCAGTCTCCGAGTCACCATCCCACTTTCCAGATCCAGTTCAGCAACCTCCGATGCGTTCCACAACGCCACAAATGCGCGCTTGCCGTCGTTGCTCACCGCCACTGCAATGGGATACGTCGAGGGCACCGTATCGCTCTCTGAAACATCGAACCGCTTCTCGATCGCGCCGCTGCCCGCATCCATCAGCACCACAAAGTCCGAGAGGTTGTCGGCCACCAGCAGTTTCTCGCTCCCGGCCGCGCCCGTCACCGCGATCGCCGCCGGGTATGGAACGCCCTTGTCGCTGTCGTTTCCCGACGGCAGCTTGGTCTTCCTTCCCGCCGCCAGTTGCTCCGCGGGCATCGGTATCATCCGTTCCGGCGCAATCTTCCCGTCTGTGAATCCGTACACCGCAATCCCGCTGCCCACCGCTTCCTTGCCGTCGCCCGCTGCGTCCGTAAGCGACGCCATGCTTGCATAAATGTGCTTCCCGTCGCGGCTGAATGCCAGACCCGAGTAAAGCGTCTGCTTCGCCTTCACCGTCGTCCGCGAATCGGGAAAATCCGTAAGCGTCCCCGTCTCCGTGTCCAGAACCGCCAGCGACTGCTCGTATTGCGACTCGAACGTTCCGTAGCCCGCATTCACCGTCACCACGTAACGGCCGTCAGGAGAGATGGCCATCGAGATGGGCAATCCATTCGTGCGCTGCGGATGCCCTGGAACTTCACCCAGCAGTTGCTTGCTCGTGGGCAGATTCACAATCTGCGCCGGACAGATCATCGGCCCGGCCATCAGTGCCGCGCCAAAGAATGCCAGAATCCTTGCATTCATGTGTAACCTCGGGAAAGTGCATTGCACGTTTGTGACGATGCCGTTAAAACGAAGCGGCGGGGACAGGATCGCATTCAAGTGGGATTGTACATGCCACCGGCAAAACTGAATTTCAATCTATATACATTTACAGAAACAGAACAATTCCGGGGCGCCCCAGAGCCTGCCCTGAATCTGTCGAAGGAGCCCGATTTTGGAACCTGGGATTCCATCTCCCCGATTTCGGTAACCGAATCCGCACACCCACAGCTCCTGCTGATGCTGGCCTGAGCGCTGACTTGCTGACTCGCTGACCTGCTGACTTGCTGACTTGCTGACTCGCTAATTCGCCTGGGAAACCCCAACCCTCCACACGCCGTGTGAAGATGCGCTCCGCCCTCCCGGCCCCATGATGAGCCGGAGAGAGCGGAGCCCGATCAAAAGCAGAAGCGCCGACCTACGGGTAAATCCCGCGAATCTGCACCGCCTCTGCCACGCGCCCGATACCCAGGATGTTCGCTGCAATCCGCATCGAAACCTTCCGCTCGAGATGGATCTTCAGCACGTCGCGGAATGCGGTCTTCATCACCCGCTCCAGGCGGTTGTAGATGTCCTGCGCCTCCCAGAACAGATGCTGCTCGTCCTGGACCCACTCGAAGTAAGACACCGTCACTCCGCCCGCGTTGCACAGAATATCCGGGATCACAAAAATACCCTTGCTCTCCAGAATCCTGTCGGCTGCCGGCATCACCGGGCCGTTGGCCGCTTCTGCAACAATGCGCGCGCGGATCGTGCCCGCATTCTCCTCGTGGATCGTGTTCTCAAGCGCCGCCGGCACCAGAATGTCGCACCCCAAAGCAAGCAGCTCTTGCGGAAGAATCGGCTCGCTCTCCGGGAATCCGTCCACGTGTCCGCACAAGGCCTTCATGTGAATGAGTTCCGGAATGTTCAGCCCGTCGCGGTTGTAAACGCAACCCGTCGAGTCGCTCACCGCAACCACCTTCGCGCCCGCTTCATGCAGCAGCTGCGCCGTAATCGAGCCCGCGTTGCCAAATCCCTGCACCGCAACCGTCGCGCCCTTCAACTCCATGTGCAGATGCTCGCAGGCGCTTTCAATCGTGTAATAAACACCGCGGCCCGTGGCTTCATTGCGGCCCAGTGATCCGCCCAGGCTGATCGGCTTGCCCGTCACTACCCCGGGAATCGGATACCCCTTGGTCATGCTGTAGGTGTCCATGATCCACGCCATCGTCTGCGAATTCGTGTACACATCGGGGGCCGGAATGTCCTGATCCGGCCCGATCAGCGGTAGAATCGCGCTCGTATAGCGACGCGTCATCCGTTCCAGTTCCCCTTGAGACATGTGTTTCGGATCGCAGGTAATACCGCCCTTCGCTCCGCCGAACGGAATATTCACCACCGCGCACTTCCACGTCATCCACGTGGCCAGCGCCTTCACTTCATCCAGCGTTACCTGCGGGTGGAACCGGATGCCGCCCTTGGCCGGACCGCGCACCATGCTGTGCTGCACGCGATAGCCCTCGAACCGGTGAATGTGCCCGTCATCCATGCGCACCGGCACGGTGACCGTCAGCACGCGCTCGGGATACTTGATCATCTCCCGCGTATTGCTGTCGAGCCCCATTGCGTCAACAGCGGTATCGAAATTCTCCATTGCAACGTCATAGGCGTTGTTTTTGCTTATTGTCGTGAGCATTCGTTCTTCCTCCTCGCCCGAACTGAACCGGCCCGTCCATCTGGACCGCCAACCCTCAGGCGACAGTCGTTTCCGCCAGATGAACCGCGCTCAGCGCCGTCTCCTGGCTCGTCTCGTATACAGGAACCAGCCACTTCCTGTACGCCGGTAAATGTCCTCGCGCGGCATCGGCGTAAAACTGTTGCAGCTGCTGCGTCCACGCGCCGATCTCTCCATGCTTCACCGGCCGGTGATCCACGCGCACCACCGCCGAAATCCCCACCGCCGTGCCGGTCAGGAACAGCTCGTCGCAGATGTACAGCTCGCTGCGATCGATGGGCCGCTCCTTCACCTGCAGCCCCAGTTCCCGCTGCGCCAGCTCCATCACCGACGCCCGTGTGATTCCCTCCAGAACGTTTTCACTCACCGGCGGCGTAATCAGCGTTCTCCCGCGCACCATGAATAGATTGCACGTCGCGCCCTCCGCCACATGCCCGCTCTCGTTCAGCAGAATCGCCTCGTCAAAGCCGCTGCGCCGCGCATCGTCTGTAGCCAGCGCGCTGTTCGCATACGCTCCGCAGATCTTGGCCCGCGCAGGAATCGCGTTGTCTTGAATCCGCCGCCACGCGCTCACCCCGGCATGAAGCCCCTTCTCGCCATGAAAATACTCGCCGAACGGCAGCACTACAATCGCGAATGCATCCTGGTCGTCGGTCGCCACGCCAATCCGCTCGGCGCTCTTGTACGCCAGCGGGCGCACGTAAACATTGGTGCGAAATCCGTTGCGCCGCATCAGTTCCACCGTCACATCGCAAAGCTCCTTCGGCGACATTGGAACTTCAATGCGCATAATCCCGCAGTTCTGCTTCCAGCGCTCGTAGTGCTCCTCCGGCCGCAGGATGAAGAGTTCCTGCCCTTCGCCATCCCAGTGCGCGCGAATCCCTTCAAATACGCCGGTTCCGTAATGCAGCGCGTGGGTTAGAATCCCTATGCGCGCCTCGCCCAGCGGCATGTAGCTGCCGCCAAAGTACACGATCAGGTTCGGATCCCCATCCGCCTTCATTTCATCCCTCCACAATCCTCTGCCGCAATAACTCGCGGCCGCGCGCGATGGCGCGCTCATCGAGCTCCACCCAGCGTGAATTCTTGATCAGCCGCCGCAGCGCCGCATCCAGACTGGCCTGCGGCAACACATCCGCGATCTCCAGAAGCGCGCCCAGCATCATCATGTTCGCCGCCCGCGCGTCGCCCAGCGCATCGGCTTCCCGCGTGAACGGAACAGCCAGAACCTGCACGCCCTCGCGTTCCAGGTCGGCCGGAAACGTGTCCCCGTTGTAGAGAACCCATCCGCCCGGCCGCACGCTGGCGTCGAACTTCCGCAGCGAAGGCTCGTTCATCGCTACCAGCACGTGGGGCAGTGCCACCATCGGCGAATCGATCGCCTGGCGCGAGAGACGCACGTGACAATTCGATGTCCCCGATCGCATCTCCGGCCCATACGACGGCAGCCATGAAACTTCCAGCCCCGCGTCCAGGCCCGCCTCCGCCAGCACTTCGCCGAGCAGCAGCACGCCCTGCCCGCCAAAGCCCGCGATCCGCACTTGAAGATCGATCTCATTTCCCGGCGTAAGCCGGTGCGCGTTCCCTTCCGGCAAATCTTCCTCCGCCACGCCCAGCAACCGCGGAATCTCCTCAAGCCCCGGCGCCGGCTCCGGCAGCTCGCGCGGCTCGCGCTCCTTGGTCCTGTCGCAAAATACCCCCAGCGGATAAGTCTTCTCCATTACTTCCTTCACCCAGTGCTGCGCCTCCACCGGGGTCATCTTCCAGATCGTCGGGCACGGCGCCAGCACCTCGATCAACGAGAAGCCCAGCCCCTTGACCTGGTTCTCAACGGCTTTGCGAATCGCCCGCGTAGCCTGCGAAATCTGCCGGTTGTCTCCCAGCGCCACGCGCTCAATGTAGACCGGAGCCTCCAGCGTGGCCAGCAGTTCGCTCACGTGCAGCGGATAGCCTTCCGTGGCCGGGTTGCGCCCTAATGGCGTCGTCGTGCTCTTCTGCCCGATCAGCGTCGTAGGCGCGCATTGTCCGCCCGTCATGCTGTAAATTGCATTGTTCACAAAGATCACAGTGATGTTCTCGCCGCGATTGGCCGCGTGCAAGATCTCCGCCGAACCGATCGCCGACAGGTCTCCGTCTCCCTGGTAGCTGATCACGATGCTCCCCGGGTGGCTGCGCTTCATCGCCGTCGCCACCGCCGGTGCCCGCCCATGCGCCGCCTGCACGTTGCCCACGTCGAAGTAGTAGTACGTAAACACCGAGCAGCCCACCGGGCCAACCAGAATGGTCCGGTCCTGGATGCCTAGCTGATCGATGGCCTGCGCCAGCATCTTGTGCGCCGTCCCGTGCCCGCAGCCCGGACAAAAGTGGGTCGCGTGCTTTAGCTCTTCCTTGCGCTCGTAGCGTTCATAGAAGGCTTTGGCCCGGCCGTGCGATACCTCGTAATCGGTAACCATTTCGCTAGACATGTGCCAACCGCTCCTCTTTGAGATAATGCCGCGCCTGCTCGTTTACAAATCGAAGCACTTCCTCGTGCGACGGCACATTGCCTCCCACGCGGCTCAAAAACTCCACCGGGCATGCGCCGTTCAGCGCCAGCCGCACATCTTCAAGCAATTGCCCATTGCTCATCTCCACCACCACGAACACCCGCGCGCGTTCCGCCAGCCTTTTGAAGTGGCCCACCGGAAACGGATAAAGCGTGATCGGCCGCAGCAGTCCCACCTTCAACCCGTTCTCGCGCGCCTCCGCCGTTACCGCCTTCAGAATCCGCCCCACGATGCCGTAGCCCACCAGCACGATCTCCGCGTCTTCCGTCGAACACTCCTCGGCGCGAACCTCGTCGCGCTCCGCCATCTTGTACTTGGCTTCGAGAGCCCGCTCATGCGCCTCCAGCTCATCGCAATCCAGGTGCAGCGAGTTGATCAGATTTCCCCGCGAAGCCTTTGTCCCTGCCACCGCCCACTCCGCCACCCGCGGCGCCGTTGCCCTCTGCTGAAACTCCACCGGCTCCATCATCTGTCCGATAAATCCATCCGCCAGCACCACCACCGGGTTGCGATAGCGGTCCGCCAGCTCAAACGCCAGCGCCGTCAAATCCGCCATCTCCTGCACCGAATGCGGCGCCAGCACGATGGTGCGATAATTCCCGTGCCCTCCGCCCTTCACCACTTGGTGATAGTCGCCCTGCTCGGCGGCAATGTTGCCCAGCCCTGGGCCCCCGCGCGTAATGTCTGCAATCACGCAGGGCAGCTCCGCGCCCGCCATGTAGCTGATCCCTTCCTGCATCAGGCTGATGCCAGGGCCGCTCGAGGCCGTCATTGCGCGGATCCCCGCCGCCGCCCCGCCATACAGCATGTTGATGGCCGCTACCTCGCTCTCCGCCTGCACGTAGACCCCGCCGGCCCGCGGCATGTAGAGCGCCGCGGCCTCCGCAATCTCGCTCGCCGGCGTGATGGGATACCCGTAGAACCCCCTGCAACCGGCCAGAATCGCGCTCTTCACGATCGCTTCGTTGCCCTTCATCAGTTGCTTGCGCATTCTGCCGCACCTCCCATCGCTGCATTCGGCTGGCGCGCCGCAATGGCCGCGTCCTTGACCAGGTGAAACACAGTGATCGCCCCCGGCTCCGGGCAAACCATGAAGCACACACCGCACCCCGTGCAACCCGCGCCCAGGTAAAACGCGGTGCGATAACCGAAGTGATTCAGCCCGTCGCCCATGCCAATCAACTTCGGCACACAAGCTTCAATGCACAGCCCGCAGCCCTTGCACTCATCTCCGTCGATCTGGAGCAGGCCACGGTCCCGTTTCTTCGCCCGCTCATTCAATTCGCTCATTCCGATTTCCTCTCCGGCCGTCTGCCTCTCAGGCAAACGCTGCCGCCGTCCTCTCGCGCTCCAGGTAGTGCGAGCGCACCGCAAAATCCTCAAGCTCCTGCTGAAAACGCGGATCGGCAATCGCGATCAGCGCCTCCGCCCGTTCCCTCAGCGTCTTTCCATGCAGATACGCGATGCCGTGCTCGGTCACCACGTAATGCACGTCCGCCCGCGAAGTCACCACTCCTGCTCCCGGCTCCAGCACCCCCACAATCCGTGAAACCGCGCCGCCCAGCGCCGTCGATGGCAGCGCAATAATCGGCACCCCGCCCTTCGACCGCGCCGCGCCTCGAATGAAATCCAGTTGTCCGCCGAATCCGCTGTAAGGCCGCGTTCCAATCGAGTCCGCGCACACCTGGCCCGTCAAATCGATCTGCAGCGCGGAATTGATCGCTACCATCCGCTCGTTTTGCGCCACCACAAACGGATCGTTCGTGTAGCTGATCGGCCGGAACTCGAAGCTCGGATTCTCATGAATGAAATCGAACAGCCGCTGCGTCCCCAGAACAAATGCTGCCACCGCCTTGCCGCGGTGCAGAGACTTCCGATCCCCGTTCATGATTCCCGACTCCATCAGGTCGATCACCCCGTCCGGGCACATCTCCGTATGAATCCCCAGGTCCCGCTTGCCCTCCAGGCAGTGCAGCACCGCCTCTGAAATCCCGCCAATCCCCGTCTGCAGCGTCGCGCCATCCGGTATCAGCGAGGCGACGTTGCGCGCCACCCGCATGTGCGTCTCATTGAAGGGCTCCGCGTGCAATTCGAGCAGCGGCCGCGAGCTCTCCACCACCGCCGTGATCCGGCTGATGTGTACGGCCGTATCCCCGTGCGTGCGCGGCATCCGCTCGTTCACTTCCGCAATCACCGTCTTCGCGCAGCGAACCGCCGTCAGCGTGCAATCCACCGTGGTTCCCAGGCTCATGAATCCGTGCGCGTCGGGCGGCGACACCTGCATCAGCACCACGTCCAGCGGCATGGCCCCGCTCTCAAACAGCCCTTCAATCTCGCTCAGGAAAATAGGCGTGTAATCGGCCCGTCCGTCCGCCACGGCCTCGCGCACATTCGCCCCCAGAAACAGACCGCGATGCCGAAAATGTCCCTCGAACTCCGGCCGTGTGTAATCCGCGCTGCCGAGCGTCATCATGTGTACGACCTCGACATCGCGAACCCTGGGAGCCCGCGCCACCATCGCTTCCACCAGCACCGAAGGCGTCCCGCATCCCGACTGGATCCAGACTCGCTCGCCGGATACAACCGCCTCCAGCGCCTCGGCCGCGCTCATCCGCTTGCTTCGGTACTCGTCGCTCCAGCTCATCCAGAACCCCTTCCGCGCTACCCTGCGGACAGGTGCTTCGGCCGTCCCCCAACCCCTTGAAATCAAGCCATTCGAGGGTGCCCGCATGTACCTCTAAACCGGCGTTATTCTGCGCCGTGGAAGAGGTGCAAGCTGTGATGGGTGTCACCTCAATTTCGCCTTATTCTCTGTAGGTTAAAGGCCATTTTCCCAGCGATTTCGAAGCCCAAACCCACACTTCACCTAATGAATGACAAAACTCCGCCCATCCGCAAATCCCCCGCCATCCGGACTCTTTTTGATGACTCAATTCCAGCACCCGCGTGCCCCATCCATGCCGCAGTCTCTTCGCGGCAGGGGTGGGATACCACGAACCCCAACGATGCTTTGTAACAAGGGCACGGCTTTAAAGCCTGCCCTGAGCGAAGTCGAATGGGGGCCGCGAGCAGCCACAATAGAATGCTCGCGTGCCCCATCCATGCCGCAGTCTCTTCGCGGCAT
>Ga0302320_10002149_pt1 | contig 46944 bp, 20 predicted proteins | sample Bog_T0_3_FD_202130 | JGI IMG/M metagenome (GOLD analysis project Ga0302320, IMG submission 202130) | Peat permafrost microbial communities from Stordalen Mire near Abisko, Sweden - Bog_T0_3 | ecosystem: Environmental > Terrestrial > Soil > Wetlands > Peat | place: Sweden: Abisko, Stordalen Mire...
TCCACGCTTCCTCTGGACCCCGCCTCGCGACGACGCCCTTGCGCTTCGCTAACACTTCTCCTCCATCAGGATGTGTAGGGGACTTGCACCCCCAAGCTGCCATTCATGCACGGCGCACAGAAAAAGGGCCAGCTCGCGCCGACCCCTTTTCTTGCCTTTGATTGCGAACCGGCTAACACCGGCATCGCTGGAACGATTCTCCCAAGGGCTACGCTATCACGGTTCGCAGCCGTCGGGAAGTCTTCTGATAAGCAAGAGCCATGCAGTCAACCTCAACCAAAGAGGCCGAGTTGCACGGCTTGACCTGAATCTGTTGACCAAGATGAGAACTTCTTGTTGACTCTCGTGCCCACAGTTGGTTCAACAAGATGGATGCCAGCCTGTTCCGCCGGTGAATCGGTGGAATCTTCACCTGAGAAGCCGAGCACTGGGTTGTCGCCATCTTCGACCTGCGCGGCTGGTGGTTGTGGAAGCAACTGCATCCGCTCTCGATCCAATTCGCGCCACACTTTGTCCGCCGACTCCCCAACCCCGGCCTTCTCGACCAACTCGCGCGCCATCGCGCTTATCAGATCCTCGTCGGTGTCGAGAGATTGCAGTCCCTCGCCGGAGAACTTGCCCTCCATCATCAGCGCAACCAGCATTTTCTTGCCCATCAGGCGAAGGCAAGTCTCCTGCATCGTCCCCGTATAGGTGATGAATTTCACGCGCACCGCGTGCCGCTGACCGATGCGCCAGGAACGACGGCTGGCCTGCCGCAAGGTGTGCAGCGAATAGCCGGTCTCATAGAAATACAGCGTCGGAAAGGCCAGCAGGTCGAGGCCGGTTTCCACCAATTTCGGGTGACAGAGGACGACTTCGACTCCGGCTTTCAATTGCCGTTCGTACCACTCCTCCCGCTTGTCCGTGGCTACCGAAGAGCGCAGCACGGCAACCCGGAATCCGGCCTGCCTGAGCACAGACTCCAGCCGCAGCGTAACATCCTTCTCGCCTGTGTAGGTCGCATAGACCTGGCAGCGCCGGCCCTGACGCAGCTCCTCCCGAATATCAGCGATGAGCGTGCGTTCCTTTGCGTAGAGACAATCCTCCGTCAAATTCTTGGGCGTCGTCACAAGGAACCGCACGTATTCTTTGGCCTGGGGATCAAAGGCACGTGCCCAGATGTCCTCGAACCCATGAGGATGGTCGGGATAGAGTAAGAGCGTGTTCAACAGGATGCTCATCAGGCTCTTATTGCCTCGATGCGCCCGTATTGCTGCCCGGATGTCTTGTTCAAGTTCCTTATAGGCCTTGGCGAGTTCGTCATCCATCTCAACTGACAGCACGCTCTCGTCGTATCGCGGCAGGTTATCCGCGATATCTTCGAGCGAAAGAAATGCAGTCGTGTTCATCAGGAACTTACCGAACAACATCGGCGACGCACCCGGCTTCTTCAGAACTTGGATCGTCTTCTTCGTCGCCCGCGAACACGCGTTATCTGTGTCCCGTACCTTTTCGATGGTTTCAAGCACGCCGTATTGCTGCTGAAAGTCGCGCCGGCCCTGACCGCCGTATGCGAAGCCCTCGCTGGCCATCACCTGAGGTTCCATTCGGTAGAAGATGTTGAAGAGATCGTCGGCGTAGCCTCCCATCAACGTACCGGTCAGAGCGATCAGCCGCTTGGCCGCGCGTCCCAGCACTCCCAGGCCGTTGCCTTGCGCCGTGTCGCCGGCCAACTGGTGCAATTCATCCGCGATGGCGAAATCGAACCATCGACCCATGTATCGGCCGATGTACTCTATCGGCGCCATGCGTTGAATGCGTTCCCGGTCGGCCTGCCACAGTGCTGAGTAGCGCGTTGTTCCCCCATGCGGCAGAGCCGGGAATTCGGAGAGCTTGATCTTGTCAACGAAATCGAGATAAGTGAGCTTCTGCCTCTCCGAGTCCAGAATCGCAGCGCCGGTGTCGGGATTGATGACGCCGCCCAGGTTCGGCCCGGATTTCGCTTTGAGGTAGGCGTGCTCCCAGTAGTAGCCCAGCTTACCTTTGTCCTTGCCGGTGATGAGGAAGGCTGGGCCGGAGCAACGCTTGCGCCACTCCTTGCGCCCCATACGTCGCAAGTCAGCGAGAGACAGGCGCAACCCCTCATATACGATCTTGCCCTTGCGCAGCTTGACTTCGCAGATTCCGTGCGGCTTCTTGGGATCGCCGCCGTTGCGCATATCCTCGATCAGAAAGGTCCTGGCGCGCGGCACGGTCAGCAGGGCTTCTCGCGCCCACTTGTGCGTAATGTGCGAAGGGCACATCACCAGCGTTGTGCTCGGCCTCCCCTCTGCCAGCACATGGATCGTGCCCAACGCCATATAAGTCTTGCCCGCCCCGCACTCGGCGACGATCCGTGCGGACTTGGCCTTGCGCAGGTACTTCGCAGTGCCCGTAATCGCGAGTGCCTGGGCGGGCAATGCCTTGCGCAGAAGCTTTGCAATGGATGGTGCGACAGGGTCTTTCGTGCTCTGAAGTGGAGGATAGGTTTCGAGAATGCGCGAGCCGAGCTCCGTTGCGTTAGAGCGCAAGTAGTCGAAGGTGGTCTCCATTGAGATGCCTCGCAAACAAGAAAGTCGTTGAGAACGGAGTTGATTTTGGAGAGGTATTCAGCTGGTCCGGACATGTGATGGGATTGGAATCTGATTCCCCAGTATTAGTCACACTCCTGGAACTCAGGAGGAAGAAGCGAAAAATCACTTGTCTGAGCTCTGTGGCTTGTTCGAGATCTTCCACTCAGGATTTAATTCGCGAAGGCGACTTGCACTCAGAATTATCGAGAGTAATCGGCGTTCAATGAGCGCATTGGAGATTTATCAAAGCAATAGCCGTATTGATACTCTCACTGCTAGAATTGGCTATTCCTTAACGCTCACGGGGGCGCCATGCGAATTGATCCGCCAATAGACTGCATTCCGGCCTATGTTCGGCCAGTGCCGGTTGTCCCGCTATCATCTGAAGTCTCCAAGGCTCTGATCGCAAGCGGTGTCTTTCAGCACAACCCCAATCATGTGCTTTGGGCGGCTCCAGGGCACGTTGCGGCTAGCGTCGGCGTACCGATGGAGTCTACAGAATGCGTCGATCTTGCGGGAGGAATCCGCTTTCAACCTCGCAGCATTCCAAAGTCAGATGACTCCCTGTTAGCAGCCCTTCTCGATGTAGGCAAGCAAAGTGTTCCCATTCTGGAGCAGTCTGGGCTAGACGGAGTTGCCGAAGGAGCTGCCCTTTTGGTAGCAACTCCCGATATTCTCCACGCTTTGACGAGTTCAGATCGGGGCAAGGCAGAGAACGTCTTTCTTTACGCAACGAGTCTCGTGAAATTACTTAAGATAGTGAACCACGTGGCACTCGTCCCTCATGCGGAGGAATCGCTGGAAGTGGTTGCGACCATTTTCAACATCGGTGAACAGGTCTTTATCGCCGGAGCAAATAAACCCACAGAAGGTTAACACGGAATCACCTCTTCGACTTCGATAACCCTTTGGAGCCGCGCATCTCTGCGTCGGTCACTCCATTTTGACTGTTTCCGTAAAACCAGTATTACGCAGAAGCAGATCGGCGAAGCCTCGGCGAGCAGGTGTGAACAAAATCCAACGAGCGAGCAAGAACTCGGAACGCTAGCTTCTGTCAGGTTTGGCTTATTCTGCTTCAGTCCGGCCAAATCACCGGGATGCGCCGCCTCTATGGCTGCGGTGGGTTCGGGAGCTGCGATGTATTTTGACCAGCAGCAAACTTCCAGGTACCATCCCCCTGCTGAACGGCTAGATACTTGAAATGGGTGACCAGCGTTCCCGTAGCTGTATCTACGATTCCCGGCGGCAGACCCTTGAAATTCGTCACCGTCTGGTCTGTATCGACCAAGGCCGCATGATCAGAAAGCAGGGTGAATTTTCGTACAACGATGCTGATCGTGCTGTCCTTGAAGGGACCGGCGAATATCTTGGCATGCTGTTGCTGCACCGCCGCTTTCCCTTTAAAGACCTGACCCCGGATGTTAATGAAGTCCGCGTCATCGGTATACTCGTCGGCATACGTCACGCTGTCACCTGCATTCCAGGCTGTTTGCTCGGTTGCAAGCACCTTCTCAATTGCAGCTTGAGGCGCATCCTGGGCCGATTGAGCCCCTCCTCCGCATCCGGTTGATATGATTGCAATGGTCACTGTGAGTACCCCCATCCAATATTGAAATTGCATTTCACAAAGTCCTTTCTCGGTGACGAGTTGCTCTGTAACGTCATGTTTGCAGGATCCTTTCTCCAAGTCCTGAACACGGTCTGAACATTATCTGAAGGTTTTTCGGTAGCCGATGAGCGAGAATACCTGGATCATCGATGGATTGGAGCTTGACCGACGGAGCTTCACTCTGCGGCGCAATGGACAAGCTGTGCGGCTGGATCCCAAGCCGCTGGAGCTACTGTTCCTGCTCGTCGAAAGCCAGGGGGCCGTGATCTCTCACAACGAGGCACTCGGGCGCGTATGGGGCGAAGACGTATTTGTGAATGGAGAGGCCGCGCTGTATACGGCCGTCAAGAAGATCCGCCAGGCGACCGGCGATCCGACATTGATCGAGACCGTCCCTGGGAAGGGCTACCGGCTCCGCGCAGCCGCGCATGGGAGTGGAACCGGCGCTACCGGCTCTGTCCCATCACAACAGGAAGAGCAGAGACTCGCTATTTTGCCCCTGGCCAACCTTTCCAATGATCCGGAACAGGATTACTTCTCAGATGGACTTACGGAAGAGTTGATTAACACGATCTCGCGGCTCCTGCGCGGTCAGATGGGTGTTATCGCGCGGACATCGGTCATGCGCTATCGCGCAATCAGCAAGCCGGTGCAGCAAATTGCGCGCGAGCTCAATGTGCAATATCTGGTCGAAGGTAGCGTGCGGCGTCACGCTGGCAGAGTGCGGATTGCAGTACAGCTAGTGCGCGCCGCGGACGGCACAGGAATATGGAGCGAGAGCTTTGAGCGGCCCCTGGATGATGTGTTCGCGTTGCAGTCTGAAATCGCACTTGCTACAGCGACCGCGATCGGTCTCCAGATCTCGCCCCGCGCTATCCTTGCGGCCGAAACACTAAAGCCAGTTCTGATCGATGCGGAAGTTCATGACCGATACCTGCGTGCCCGTCACCTCATGGGACAGCGCACGCGCCCGACCATTCAAGCGGCAATGCGCTATTTTCAGGAGGCTTTGGTGATCGATCCTGCATTTGCACCGGCGATGGCAGGTCTCGCCTTTTGCCATGCCGTACTGCCGATCACGAGTCTGCTGCGGCCGCATGATTGCTTCCCGGCAGCGCAGAACCTGGCCGGCAATGCACTGTCGTTGGACCCCACACAGGCGGACGCGCATATCGCACTAGGCCTTGTCGACTTCTGGTATCGGCGTGATTGGGGTGCGGCGCGACGCCACTTCACAGAGGCTGCAATGCTGAATCCCGGGGACAGCGCACCCCCGATGTTTCTTGCCCATATCCATTCCGTGCTGGGGGAGCACGAAGAGGCCCTGACGACCCTTTCCTCTGCTCTCCGACTGGATCCAATTTCTCCTATTGTGAGAACCCATCATGGACACTTCCTATACAACGCGGGCCGCTCCCAGGAGGCGTTGATTCCGCTGAAAAAAGTACTGGAGTTAAATCCTCAATTCTGGATAGCTCATCTCATGCAGGGAAAAGCCCTCGCAACGCCCGATCACGCACTTGGCGCGGCTCCCGGCGTCTCCGCTATGTCTGGTATGTCTGGCGAGGCGGTCGAGTCCTTCCTCCTTTCTGAGCGTTTTGGCATGGGCCATACGGAGCCATTGGCATTTCGCATTCACACCTTGGCCGCTTCTGGAAATGGAGTCGCCGCAAAGGAGGCGTTTCTAGAAATGCAACAGAGGCATGTGACCAATCCTGTGCCTCCGCTGCACCGGGCGCTTGCGGTATTAGGAATGGGTGATCGGGAAGCCGCCAGGGAATTGCTTGAAGAGGGATTCGCGGAGCACGATGTTCGGTTGATCTTCTTATCCGTTGAATCGCGCTGGCGCGCTTTGGGAGAAAGCGGCTACGCGCGCATCTTAGAGCGCGCTGGCTTGCCGAATCAAGTCGCGAAAGTTCACTCTGCGGGTTAGAAAGCATGGTATCGTCAGCGAAGGGGAATTTTCGCGTACCGATTTCCTACGTCTGGACAGCAGAGCCTGCTCGTGATTGTCTTCTTCCTGTTGGTACTTCAACTCGCAGGCCAGTTCGAAGTGTCGTCGGGAAGCCGATATAACATCACCACAGCGACTGACCGCGATAGTGATGGAGATTTCACTTGGCGCGCTTGCGTGCACTAGGTGGGTTTTGGCCGTCTCACATCGCAGAACTGACGGCAGAAGGCTCCTCTGTCGCAACAGGCCAATGCACTCATCCAGCGTGGTTTACATGCCAAAATGAGGATCGGGAACGAAAAGCGCCGATGTCGACAGGAGGAGCTCCTATGAGGTGGATCGCTCCCGGAGACTCGATGAAATATCCTCTGGAGGCAGATTCAGTGCTGTCCTTATGAAGTTTCGCGGCCAGGCAATCGACCCATTCCTTTCTGGAAAGCTCAAGGCCCGAGTACGCAGCCCATCCCCGATCCACTCAAGCACTTCGTCGGTTGTAGCCGAGATTAGGACTGGTCGGCACCCAATACCGTCGAGCAGCTTGATGCGCTCTTCCGCCTCCACAACACTGAGAACATGATCTGCCCACGATGGTTCGGCAGGGAGTCCAAGAAAACTCACCAGCGTAGCCCATGCTTGATCGCGCTGATACGGTATACGGTTCACACGCGCCTGGCGACAATTCCGGCAACGCCTGAAAGCTGCCATATGGACTAATGCGCTGGAGTTGCCGTCTCGCCTCCTCTACTGCGACACCGCGCACATTCTGGCGAACACCGAGCACAGCGATCTGCCGGAAGCGGACCGACTCGTCATCGGTCATGCGAAAGATGTTCAGTCCGGTGAAGTGCGAACTCAAGATCCCGGCGCACTCGTGCAGGCGCTCGAACGGTATGACCAGCACCAGCACGCCCTCAATCACCAGCCAGCGGAACGTGTGGTCCAGAAACAGGCGCTCCAATCGGTTGTTGCCAACTGAACCGATTTCGGAGTCATAGGGCGGATTTAGGTACAACAGCGAGAATGATTCAGGCTTGGCAACGGCGTCACACGTATTTCCCTGGATCGTCTCGATGCCCGTGGAGCTTGCGGCCAGCGCACGCTCCGCATCAAGTTCAACCCCGTAACGGCGCACTTCCGCACCTTGTGTAATCAGGTTGAGAGCCACGCCTTGCCCCACGCAAGGATCGACCACCGATGCCGGTCCTGTGAAGCTAAGAAGTTGACGAAGATTGGCGCCTTCACTCACTGGGAGCGGATAAAATCCCATCTTCAAACGCGCGACATTTCGAGCCATATCTTTCCTTTACCCTGCCTCACAAAGGCACGGTATGATCAGAGGTTTCCAAGCGTTTCTGATGGACCCGGTCAATCATGGCCAGGGTGACCACCGGCGTCACATAGACGACGAAAGGCGACTAAGATATGAACCATGGCTGCGTTTTCGGTGGTGAGGTTCACCAACTACAGCGACATCGTGCCCGACCACATCCATCCCCGCGGCATGGGCGGTGCATGGAGAGACGACCATCCGGAAAACATTCAGGCGGTTCACTGGTGGTGCAATGGGGAAAAGGGATCGAGCAGAGGGTGATCTTTGACCAGAGTGCCGTCAACTTGCTCCATGGTCGGATAGGTACTGGAAGCTTGGGAAAGTGATCCATATCACGTTGACTCTAAAAAGTTGTCAACTGCGTTTCTGAGGACCGTTCTTGTGCAAGGCACCTTGGGTGCCTACACATTGAAAAGGCCAACATGGCCTACACCGGTCGCCCCTTCTTCTTCAGCGAGCGTTCAACCCGCCTCAATATATCTGACGGAGAGATCGTCAGCACGCCGGCCAGAGACAGGACTCGAATCATTTGCTAAAGAATGAGCGTCGTGATCGGCGTCTTTCGGTCTCTATTTGAAATCTGGTCGGTACTACATTCCGCTTTGAGCTATTAAGACTTTGGTACTTTGGAAAACGGCGGTCTTGCAAGCCGCGATTTATTGGGATCTGGATTATCTTGGACGACGACAATAGCCCACTTTTGAGCACGGGTCAGCGCGTTGTAGAGCAGGCGGCGCTGCGACTCTATGTTGCCGCCAACCGTAAACGGCCAGAGAACAATCACACCGTCGAATTCACGATTCTTTGCTTGGTGAATCGTCATGGCGCGCACTACGCCGAAGGATCCGGTTGGTAGGAAGGAGCGCCTTGACTGCAAGATTCGGTCGAGCGCCGTTCCGACGTCGGACTCCAAAAACTCGGTCTGACCCCTAACATGGAATTTCCTCGCGGCCCATGTGCACAAATCTCGGAAGATGCCGGAGTCACCTGAGCATTTTATTTCAAGGTCTCGCAGGCTTATACCCCGGGACATATCCCCGAGCTTAGCATCCGCCTCTGCCTTCGCGTCCTCAGTATTCGCTTCCCATTTTAGGAGAAAGGGTCCGATTTCGGTTGGCACACCTTTGGGCTTGATCGGCTTCGAACTTAGCCTGCACAAGACATTTTTCACCCAGTCGCTCTTTCGCGGTCCAGTGGGTGTCAGAATCACTGCGCTATTCGGCTTTTTCCATTTCCAATGAAGGCTACGAGCTATGCTCGCAGCTGCGACGCCTGCGTTGCGTGCGGATATGGCACCGAACCCGAGTATGTCGCCGCAATCTAGCGATGACCTCAAAGAGTTGGCTGCCTGTAGCAGAACACGATCATGAGTTCTGTGGTTGCCTGTCAAAATGGTCCGCTTGCCGCCGCTCCGTTGCAGCCATTCAACTGCTGGGTTTTGAGACGATGAGCTGAGATCCTGAAATTCATCGGCGGCGGCAATTACGTGACAGCATGAAGAAAGAATCTGAACGATGCTAAGACGGTCTCCGCGGCAGTCTTGGAGCTCATCGATTACGACGAGCGGGTAGCGGGCCTTGAGCCAGGCGGATACGCACTGCTTTCGTATGAGGTGTGCAGCAACTCGGCAAATTGTCTCGAAATCCGGCGAAGTCGAAAGGTTAAGGTCAGGGTCTATTATTCTGGCCAATGACCGCCAACGGCATACGAGACTACGAGCGAGGCTATCGATCGTGCAAGCAACAAACCGTCCTTTGATAACCGAAATCTTGGCAAGCCGTGAGTGCATGCGCCGCCGCGATCCGTGCATGTAGGTCACTCCGAGAACCGCCTCATCCGGCCTGAGGGGATGTTCTGCGACAAACGCCTTCAATGCCTCAATAAGCTGGAAAGTCTTGCCGCTTCCCGCCGGTCCTTCATAATATTCAAGGCTCAATGGGAATTCTCCAAACGTTGCTGCTTGTGGTCGTTCGACTCGCATCAACCTGCAACTTATTGGACTGCGTTCCCACGTATACCAGACCGATAAAGTTTCCCAGGAGCCTTTTCGCTCGGCTTTTCGCCGGTTCACTTCTGAGGATAGCGCCCGCAACGGCTTCATAGGCCAGGATGTCGGTCTTTGCGCCGCCCTCTTTGGTCGGCTTCTTGAGCCATTCGACGATGCCGGGAATTGAGTCTGGAACATCAGGCCGATCAAGTTTGACCGACTCGGAGATGCCTGGCTCGCCGGCCAAGACCCAGCCAACCGCATCTTCGATTGACCATCCCTTTGGCCATTGCAGTATGTGCTCGGGCGGGCTCGTCGATTCGAGCAGGTCCTGTACATAGCCATCGCCGGCGGCGTCGCCATCCACGAGTGCAACCACCCCAGGCCTGATTCTCTTGATCTCTGTAACTGTGTCCACGACGCATGCGTCGTGGGTTGGCACGACACCGAATATTGTCCCGAAAGGTATGGGATCGTGCTCGTCTGTGTCCTGGTCGGTGATGGCGCAAAATTCGATTAGCCGCAACCACTCAGCATCAGTCCGGCCTTCTGGTACAAGGACGAGCCGATGCATGATCGCTTCGATAGATGACTCCCGGTTCTCGTAGAACAGCTTCCGAATTCCGTTCTTCGCGGAATTCGGAAGCTGTGCCTTCAAAACCGCAGTGATGGTGCTGGAAGAGGCGCCATTCGCGCTCACAAGTCGGATGTCTGTGGCGCGGCACATCGCCGCAACGCGAGGAGAATGTGTCGTGCATACGAGCTGATTTGAATAACTCCTGAGTCGTTGGAGGACATGCACTTGAACACCCGGGGGCATATGAAGCTCTGGCTCTTCGACAGCGATGAGGACATTCTGGCCGTTCTTCTGGCGGCGTTCGGCGACCTGGAGCACAAGCAGCGCAGTTTGCAAGGACAGTAACCCGGAACCGTGACGGCCCGCTGGTACGGAAACCGAGCCAGCGTAGCGGTAATGCGGGACTAGCGATTGGAGCAGCGACTCTGTGTCCGTGCCGGTAAGTCTAAGCTCAAGCGCCGGGTCGCCGGGGAGGAGCTGCTTGAGCTGCGCATCGATTCCCTCGCGCATCGCCTTCAGCGCCCCATTAAGATCGACCCGGTGATCGTCCCCCCGAAGCCGGTCGCGTTCAGCCAGCACTTCAACGGCTTCCATTGCACCGGTGCTTTCGAGAATTCTCCGGAACAGTTCGGAGTTGAAGGAAACCAGACGATCCCATGTTCTATGTGCTGGAATCAGAAAGAATCCTAGCTCTGTCAGAAGCTGTTTAGGAATGGTTTGGACCACATCCTCGTCAAATGGATCTAGGACAGCATCGTCATCGTGGAAATACCGGACGGTCTCAACCTCCAGTTCGCATCGGTCAAAGCGGGCGCAAAAACCAATCTGGACGCAGAGTTCGTCCATTTGCGATTTTTGTTCTGGAATTAATTTTCCGCTTGTGGATTCCAACCATTTCGGTATCCCTCTACGCTCAGAGAACCACTGGCTATGAGCGGATGAATCATTTGGGACAAATCCCGAAATGCTGGCGATGAGACGTATGCGATCCGCCGCTTTCGGATTGCTGCCGAAGAAATCGTGCTCTGTCAGATTGCGAACGAGGCGATCTCTGCCGAAGAGTAACGCGAGCGCTTCGATGATTGTGCTCTTGCCGGCGCCATTCGCGCCAACCAACACCGTTTGCCGTTCGCTGAACTCCACTGTGGCCTTTTGAATTCCACGAAAGTTCTCGATTTGCAGCCGACGAATCCACATGGCGTGCCTATTCTGTTGTGTTGCACCCTACACTATGCGACATATAGGCACCTATTGCAACCCGCTCATGACAACGATAACCTGGGTCGCAGTCGGGCAGATTAAAGGTGATCGTTGGTACGTCTAAGGAAGCGAGCGGCTTCGCTTCAGTCCCGATGAGTCGGCATCGCGACTGGAATCTCATGATCGACTCCGAGACTACTCATCGGCATCGTAATCTGTTTTGAATATCCGCTTTGTACAGCGGTGATCAAGAATGCAGCGATTGCTAATCCTCTTGAACCTCGTCCAGCAAGCCAGGAGTGTTATTGCGCACATTGCCTACCTGCTCGCCGACCGGCCAAGCGCGCATACGATTTGCCGGGTAGGGGCGGAGCAGATCGAGAGGCGGTGCGGTGGAGGGATCCGTCCAGCGTTCGTAATCTTTCGGCTCCACGATCACCGGCATACGATCATGGATGGGTTCCGTCAGCGAGTTGGGAGCGGTGGTCAGGATGGTGAAGGTCTCAAGCAGAGCGCCTTGTGGCGGCTGCCAACTTTCCCATAGTCCGGCAAAAACGTAGGGTTCTCCGCTCTGGAGCGCAATGGCGAAGGGACGCTTCGTCTTGTCGCCTAGGCGCTGCCACTCGTAATAGGCATCCGCGGGCACCAGGCAGCGGCGCTTCTTGAGCGCCTCCCGGTAGGCCGGCTTGGCGGCGGCGTCCTCGGCGCGGGCGATGATCGTGCTCAAGCCTATCTTGGTATCCCTGGCCCAGAAGGGCACCAGTCCCCAGCGCATCAGGACGGCCTCTCGCCTGCCGGAATCATGATTCAGACGGATGACGGGCTGGATGCTCTGCGGTGCGGCGTTGTATGTGGGTGCAAACCATGGCATCTCCTCCAGGTCGAGGCCAAACCATTCAGCAAGAATCTCTTGCGTCGATTTTCTGGCGAAACGTCCACACATATATCCCACAGAATAGCCGACCATCCTCCCACATCCGAGAGGATCTTTTGACAAAGCTGCCGTTTTGAGAGAAGCTGAAAGCGAATAAAAAGCGAATACGAGACCCGCCATGCCCTCCGCTGCAGCTTTACGGATTGAGATCGAACGCACCCTGGAACACCGCTTTCCGGCGGCGCTGACGCCTGCCCCGAAGACCATTTACGAGGTAGCGCCGACAGGCGTTGCACCGGTGGATGCATTGCTGGAGGGCGGTTTGCCGGTAGGAGCGATCAGCGAGGTAACCGGGCCGGAGTCCTCTGGGCGAACCAGCTTGACGCTGGCGTTTCTGGCCAAGCGGACGGAGGCGGGGCAGGTGTGTGCCTGGGTGGATGCGGGCGATGCCTTCGATCCGGAGTCGGCGGCGGCCAGCGGCGTGAGACTCAAACATATTCTCTGGGTGCGATGCCGCAATGAGATTGGGCCAGCGCGGGCCAGGCCGTGGACGCGGCTCGACCAGGCTTTGCGCGCGACAGACCTGCTGCTCCAAGCCGGCGGATTTGCGGTGATCGTGCTGGATCTGGGCAATATGGAGCCCGCTCATGCCATGCGCATTCCGCTGGCGACCTGGTTCCGCTTCCGGCAGGCTGCCGACCGGACGCGATGCAGCTTGGTGGTTCTGGGCAAGGCTGCCTATGCACAATCGAGCGCGGCGGTGGTGCTGGAATCCACACCGTTCCAGCCGGAGAGCGTGGATGAAACCGTATGGCGGGGTTGCAAGTTCGAGGTGCGGCGTGGACGGCAGCGGTTTACGTCACAGCTTGCCACTGCGCGCAAACCGCCCGCTTCAGCCTGGTCCGCAACCTCCGCATGGGAAACCAGGAGGCGCGCATGAACAGCGAACTCTATGCCTGCGTTCATGCCGCGGAGTTCCCCGCGCAGGCATTGCTGCGTTTGCGCACGGATCTGCACACCCAACCCGTCGCCGTGCTCGACGGCCCGGCGCTACAGGAAATAGTCTGCTCTCTGAACCGGCATGCAGTGAGAAGAGGTGCGGCGCTGGGAATGACAAAGCTGGAAGCTGAAGGTCTCAGCAGGCTGCAACTTCTGCCGCGTTCATTCGAGGTCGAGACTGCCGCGCACGCCGTCCTGCTGGAGTGTGCGGCGAAGTTTTCGCCTCGGATCGAAGAAGCCAGCGATGGAACTGGATGCGCGTTGGTACTCGACATTACGGGGACGGAACTGCTGTTTGGTCCTCCGGAGAAGCTTGCCGGGCGGCTGCGCGATGAGATGGCAACGGCGGGCTTTCGCGTCTCCATTGCGACGAGCGCGAACTTCCATATGGCACAGATCAAGGCAGCCGCAACGCGCGGAATCACAATCATTCCAGCGGGCGAGGAAGCACGCGCACTGGAGAAGCTCCCGATTGCTTCGCTTGCTCTGACGGAAGAGCAGAAGGGAACTTTTGCGTCATGGGGCATTCGCACGCTGGGCGAACTCGCCGCTCTACCAGAGGTAGAGCTAGTCAAGCGGCTCGGCGCTGCGGCCAGCGATTGGCGGGCTCTAGCCCAGGGCGTGGCGCGGCATACCTTTCAGCCCATCGAGCCCGAGTTTGCGCTCAAGGAGTTCTACGACTTCGAAACACCAGTGGAGCAACTCGACTCGCTGCTCTTCATTGGTGCGCGCATGATCGACTGCCTGGTGGCGCGTGCGGTGGGACGAGCCTTGTCGCTGGCCTCGCTCAGCGTAGACATGGCGCTTGAAGGTGGACGAGTTCATCATCTCGCGGTTCATCCTGCAGTGCCCTCTGTGGATCGCAAGTTCCTGCTCAAGCTGTTGCAACTGGAGATGGGAGCGCATCCGCCGGTGGCCGCAGTTGTTTCGCTCACGTTCACTGCGGAAGCAGGCCAATCGACCAAAATGCAACTCGGCCTTTTTGCGCCGCAGACGCCGGAGCCTTCGCGGCTGGATGTAACATTGGCGCGGCTCAAGGCCATCGTTGGCGAGGATCGCGTCGGCACGCCAGCGCTTGAAGACACGCACCGTCCCGGCAGCTTTCGCATGGAAGGCTTTGTGGTGGACGCAAAACCTGCCACGTCAAAAGCCGAGTCCCCGCGCATGGCGCTGCGCCGCGTGCGTCCTCCCCATCCGATTCGGGTTTCGCTGCACGCATTGAAGCCGGTGTGCTTCCGCGATGGGGACTCTCGCTTCGAGATCACTGCGGTCTACGGCCCCTGGAGAACCAGCGGCTGCTGGTGGTCTCAGGATGGATGGAATACGGAAGAGTGGGACGCTTTGGCTGCAAGCCGCAATGGCGAAATGTTTGGCTGCCTGCTCGTTCTGGACAAGCTGCTGAACGAGTGGCGGCTGGAGGCGTTCTATGACTGACCGTGATCCCGCGGTTCCCAACACACGCTCGCCGGGAACGCCGGTCTGCCACCCCAACGATGCTTACGAGCCACGGGCCTCTCAAGAGCCCGCGAGCATTTCCATCAGGCGGCAATCAACGGCCATTGCAGACGACTGCAAGTACATTGAGCTGCACGCAGCCAGCGCCTTCAGCTTTCTTGCCGGAGCCTCGCAACCGGAAGCTCTCGTTGAACGCGCCGCAGAGCTGGACATGCCGGCAATCGCATTGGCCGACCGCAACGGTCTATACGGCGTGGCGCGTTTCCACACCGCTGCCAAGCGACGCGGAGTGCAGGCGCACATCGGCGCGGAGATTGCTGTCTCGGCCTTTGGCCAGCGGTTGCAACCCTCAGCATGGCTGCCGCATCAGTTTTCCGCAGAGCCCTCGCGCCTGTTGCTGCTCTGCGCTTCGCAGACCGGCTACCAGAATCTCTGCCAACTCATCACGCGTTTCAAGATGCGCGAGGCAACTAAGGCAGATGGTGCCGCGACGCTCGAAGACCTGGAAGAGTTTTCGGCAGGATTGATCTGCCTGACCGGCGGAGAAGAAGGACCGCTTGCATCGGCGCTTGCACACGGCGGAGACCTGGAAGCACGCAAGGTCACTGAACGATTGACCTCCATCTATGGCCGCGGCAACCTCTACGTCGAACTCCAGCGCCACCACGAACGCAGCGAAGAGTGCCGCAATCAATCGCTTCTGAGCCTTGCCTCTGACTTGCATTTGCCGGTGATTGCCACCAACGGCGTGCGCGCTGCAACAGACAAGGACCGCGAGTTGCTGGACGTGCTGACGTCGATCCATTTTCACACCTCGCTCGACCAAGCGGGCCGCTTGCTCACCGCAAACGCCTCGCGTTCCTTGCGATCGGCGCGTGAAATGGCCGCACTCTTCCGCGACATTCCTGAAGCCATCGCGAATACCAGCATCGTGAGCCAGCGACTTCAATTCACGCTCAACGATCTGGGCTACGAATTTCCTCGCTACCCGGTTCCCGACGGCGATACGATGGACAGCTTTCTTGCCAAGCGTGTCGAAGAAGGAGTTCGCAAACGTTATGGGTCAGGGGCCAAGCAGCCTCTACTTGCAAAAGCCCGCGCACAGGTTCAGCACGAGCTCAAACTCATCGCCAAGCTGGGCTTTGCCGGGTACTTTCTTATCGTCTGGGACATTATTCGCTATTGTCAGCGGCAAGGCATTTTGGTGCAGGGCCGCGGATCGGCAGCCAACTCCGCCGTTTGTTACGCTCTGGAAATCACCGCGGTCGATCCCGTGGGCATGGAGCTTCTCTTCGAGCGCTTCCTCAACGAGAATCGCGGCGAGTGGCCCGACATCGATCTCGATCTTCCCTCAGGCGACCAGCGCGAGCGCGTCATTCAATATATCTATGAGCGCTACGGTGCGCAGGGCGCGGCCATGACCGCCAACGTCATCAGCTATCGCGGCCGCTCTGCTGCGCGCGAAGTAGGCAAGGCGCTGGGTTTTGAAGAGGCGCAGCTTGCGCGTCTCTCCAGCCTCATGGGCCATTGGGAGTGGCGCGGCGAAAACGACACCCTCGCCCGCCACTTCGAGCAGGCCGGCTTTGACATTCGCCATCCGCGCATTGCCCACTATTTCGATCTGTGCCAGCGCATGCAGGATCTGCCGCGCCATCTCGGGCAGCACTCCGGCGGCATGGTGATCTGCGCCGGAATGCTCAACCGCGTTGTCCCCATCGAGCGCGCCTCCATGCCCGGCCGCACTGTCATCCAATGGGACAAGGAAGACTGCGCTGACCTCGGCCTCATCAAGGTCGATCTTCTCGGACTGGGTATGATGGCCGTGCTCAAGGACTCCATCGAACTTGTCCCGCGCCATTATGGCACGCAGGTTGATCTGGCCACATTGCCCGAAGACCCGCTCGTCTACGAGACGCTGCGCAAGGCAGACACCGTTGGCATGTTTCAGGTGGAGAGCCGCGCGCAGATGGCCTCCATTCCTCACAACGCGCCCACGCGCTTCTACGATCTTGTGGTGCAGGTGGCCATCATCCGGCCCGGTCCCATCGTGGGCAAGATGATGCATCCCTACATGCGGCGCCGCCAGGGCAAAGAGGCGGTCACGTACCCGCATCCGTCGCTGGAACCGGTGCTCAAGCGCACGCTGGGCGTTCCGCTCTTTCAGGAGCAGCTTCTGCGTATGGCGATGACCATTGCCGACTTCAGCGGAGCGGAGGCGGAAGAGTTGCGCCGCGCTGTCGGCATGCGCCGCTCCATGCAGCGGATGAAGGATCTGGAAGGCCGTCTCCGCTCGGGCATGACGCGCAATGGCATCAGCGCCGAAGCACAGGACAACATCGTGCAGAGCATCTCGTCGTTTGCCATGTACGGCTTTCCAGAGTCACATGCCGCGAGCTTTGCGCTTATCGCCTACGCCTCCGCATACCTCAAGGTTCACTACCTGGCGGCCTTCACCTGCGGCCTGCTTAACAACCAGCCGATGGGCTTCTACTCGCCTGCAGTACTTATCAAAGACGCACAGCGCCACGGCCTGCGCGTCCGCCCTATCGACGTGCAACGGTCGGAAGGTCTCTGCACGCTTGAGCCAGAGCCGGATGGATCGCTGTCTCTTCGCATCGGTCTGAATTACGCGAAAGGATTGCGCAGTTCATCGGTCGAATCTCTTCTAGAAACGCGAACGATCCATGGACTGTTCACTTCCATCGAAGATCTTTCTCTCCGCGTCTCCACGCTCAACCGCAAGGAGCTTGTCTCTCTGGCTCGCATCGGCGCGCTGAATGCACTGGACCGCGTCGAGCATCGTCGCGATGCGCTTTGGCAGGTGGAAGAAACTGGCCGTCCTGTCGGTCCCTTGCTACGCGGCGCAGACCATCCGTCCGCCGACGCTTGTGAGCCCATGCCGCTCCACACGATGACCACCGACGAGCGCCTCTCCGCCGACTACTCGGGCACCGGACTCACCACAGGCCCGCACCCCATGGCCTACCACCGTGCAATCTTGCGGAGCGAGGGCATTCTTTCGGCGACGGACTTGCTCCAGCACCCAAGCAATCATCCTGTCCGCATTGCCGGATGTGTCATCGCACGCCAGCGTCCAGGCACCGCCAAGGGATTTGTCTTTCTTTCCCTCGAAGACGAAACCGGCATCGCCAACGTCATCCTCACCCCGGACGTTTTCGAACGCGACCGCATGGTTGTTACCTGCAGCCGCTATCTCCGTATCGATGGCGCGCTGCAAAACCAGGATGGCGTGATTCACGTCAAAGCCCAGCGCATCGCTCCGCTCGACATCACCAGCGCCAACATCCGTTCGCATGATTTTCACTGATTTAGCGAAAGCGGCCTATCCAGCTCCCAATTCAGGGGCGAAACAGTGGAGGAGGCGATTATCGAGTCCGCCGAAACTCCTCATGACCCTCAAGTGTCATGCTGGTGAGAGGCTATGTTTGGCGCGGCTTCCTGAGCGCCTCGAAAGCACGCGGTGGGTTATCATAACCAAGACACGAGGGAATCACATTGCCCGGCAAGCCGACAGAACCCACCAAGTGCACGACGCCCACCACACTCGACCAACCTACCGAAGACGAATTGAAGTTGCTGAAGTACCTCCATCTATCTGATCGCGCTATTTTCTGGGTCGAAATCATTGGTTCGCAACACTATGAAATATCCAATTTCAGGACAAGTAGGAAAGTTCAAATTCCGTGCAGCGCTCTTGCGTTCCGGCCGGACCAATCCTTAAAAGTACCTCCATTCGTCCACAGAATCCTCTTCAACTATCCAAGGCTTGGATCCAGCAAAAGAGCGCTACGCACCCAAGCCAGAAATCTTCGGATAGTCCTTATTGAAATCGAAGCCCAACTCAAGGCGAGGAAAGCGGAGAAGTTGCTGGCTCTTAAAGCCGCGAAAGAGGCAGCGGAAGAGGCCGCATTACGAACAAGACTTGAATACTCTGGAATGGAAACGTTCGACAGCGACCGCTCTTGGTGAAGAACTACCGGGCGTGACAGCGCCGATGTGCTGTTCGCTCCAGAATCTGATTGTCTTTGGCAATCCCATCTCAAAGGTCTCGGTCGAGGACATCTGGGCTGGTCTTCAGGCGCTACTTGATGTCAAGCCTGCGGCGTGTACCAGGCAACAAACGCGGGCGATGGGCAGGATCGAAGAGCTATGGGCGACAATGCTGCGGAGTGAAGCGTCAGCAGCGTGTGAAGGCCAGAAAGATGGTGTCGTAGGGGATCTCGTCGGCGGTAAGACCGTGGATTCACATTGGCCGTGTGTCCCTCGACAGTTCTAACCTGAATGACCGCATGAGTGTGACGCGGAACTCGGAACCAACGGGCGAGTCGAGGTACAATCACCCTAACCACTGTCGATGATAGCGGCATGGCATGACGCGGCAGCCACGGAAGTACGTGGCGACTGGAAGTGGTGGAGCGTATCCAGCGAGACAGCCTCGAAAACAGACACTCTCTATCAACTCAGTGGTAATTTCCTTATGGAGAGTACCAATGAGAGCATCACAACCACCGAGTAATAGGGCTCCGGCATTCATCCGGGACATGTTCCAAGAATCGCTCGATTATGTATTGAACGGTTCTTGGCTAGACCGTCTGGATGAGGAGCTCGGCGAGAACAACATCTGGTCAGAGGAGATTCTGGCCAAATGGAAGCACATGAGCGGCAGAGAACGAGGCAGTTGGCTGCTTGGCAAACTGTGGAATGATTGCAGCATTTTGTCAAGCATCGATTGCACCGCGCTTGAGGTCCCGCCAGGGAGCTCGTACGCTCAGGGCGTTCGCAAGTTGAAGGACGATTGGCGGCAGGAGCTTCTGCCTAAAGACCAGACTTCAGCCTAAGCCACTCTCAGCGAGCCCGGAGCAATCCGGGCTTTGCTGTATCGGTTGCCAGTCCGACCAGCGGCTATCGTCAGAGGCATTGAGACTAAGGTACGAGCTGTTCCCGAGGAAGTTCAAAAGCCTGCCATCTCTTTTCATCAGCGCTCGAAAGCGGGGTCGCGGATCTTGCCAATGTAGATCGCTAAGTCCGGCGCCTGATGGCTCTCCGGGTTCGATAGGCTACCGCCTTCTGCGCAAAGCTGGAATTCTTTGCATAGTCGCTGTTGGCAAAGTCCATCTCCTTGGTGATTTCATCCACGTTCCCGCGTTCCAAAACATTGAATTTGCCAGTGTTATCAAGCTCAGTAGTCAGAATTTCGGTCAACCCATTCCCAATGGTGGAGCGAGAGAAGTTTGCCGGGTTCGTAAATGTCTTCAAGGCTATTGTTGGGCGGCTCTCTTGCGCAATTGCGGCGGCACCAAGAACAAAAAGGATAAGACTGATTGCCAAGCGCCGCTGATAGGCCGTCTTGTCGGGAGCCTCCTTGACCCACGCGATAAGTTGATCCACCGTAAACCAGGGATTCAAAGAGGACGGCTTGCGCATCAGTTCACCCCCTACGATCAGGGTTCCATTACTCTATGTTTGCTGTCAAATTGGTATGAGCTGTAGGGCAAAATGAACGAAGCAAAAAATAGGGACGAAATGGCAAGTCCACATTCCATCCCTACGCTCTACTCCTCGATGCGTTCTCTACTGGATTGTGAGGCTGACTGAACCCGAACTCACCACCTGGTGAGTCTGAGGAGAGCTGGACCCTCCGCCCCCGCCGCAGCCAATGACACTGAAAGCCGCCCCAGCCAGCAGAACCAGCCCCAGGCAAGCAGTGACCCAAGCGCCCCGCGCCTCTAGTTTCTTCCTCATGTAGATCAAGGGCAGAAGAAGAATGGGCAATAGTATCCAGCCAGTCGCTGCGCCGGAGACGGTTTCAGTAAAGACTACTGTGATCTGATAGGTTCCCTTGGGCGTTGCCGAGGTGGTGGTTATGGTCAACGTGTTGGTTGTTGCCGAATAGCTGCAACTGGCTCCCGTGGGCAGATTCAGGCATGTTACTGTGGCGCTCTCCACTGTGGAAGGTATAGTGACCGGATAACTGGCCGGGGAACCGGCTGTTACGGTCGCTGTTGTTGAGTTAAACGTTGGCCCGGTTGTCGATCCCGATGCGGAATTCACTTCAAACTGGAATGAGTTGGAGGTGCCTCCGCCGGGCGTTGGAGTGACCACAGTAATTGCGGTGGTAGTTCCCGCAGTAGTAACGTCGGTTGCTGGAACTTGCGCCGTCAGTTGGGTTGCACTACCGAAGGTTGTAACGAGAGCAGAAGTCCCCCAGTAGACCGTCGAGTTTGCCGTGAATCCCGTGCCGGTTACTGTGAGCGTGAAGGCCGCGCCGCCCGCGCTGGCAAACGCCGGCGACGTGCTGCTGATAATCGGCGCGGGATTCAGTGCCGTGTTCACCACTTGGCTCACCGTGTTTGACGTGCTGCCGGTGAAGTTCGTATCACCGCCGTAGACCGCCGTAATCGAGTCCGTGCCAGACGGCAGTGCCGTAGTTGTTAAGCCAGCCGAGTTGCCGCTCAGGGACACGCTCCCCAGACTCGTGCTTCCATTGCTGAAGGTCACTGTACCGGTGACCGTACCACCAAACTGCCCCGAGACGGACGCCGTGAGGGTCACGGATTGTCCGTAAGTCGAGGGATTCAGCGACGACTTCAATGTTGTTGATGAACTGGCTTTGCCGACCACCTGGCTGACCGCCGTCGATGTGCTGCCGGCGAAGTCTGCGTCGCCGCCGTAGGCAGATGTGATGGAATCCGTGCCCCCCAGCAACGCCGTAGTGGTCAAGCTGGCCATGCCGCTGCTCAGCGTCCCGGTTCCCAGCGATATCGTGCCGCTCTTGAAAGTGATGATCTCGCCATTGGGCGGCGCGCCGGCGGTGGAAGTGACTGTTGCGCTCAGCGTAACCGGCTCTCCGAAGATCGATGGGTTTGGCGTAGGCACGGAAGTGAGCGTCGTGGTTGTCGCCGTCAGCGCCGGTGTATAGATGAAGCCATGCAAGACGGAATTGGTATCGGCGTAGGCGCCAACAATCGTGATTCCACTTGCATTGGAGATGAGGCTCGAACCTAAAGTTCCCTGCATCGAACCTGTGCTGCCTGCGCTTGGATCGTCGAAAGAGGAGATGATTCCAGTTTCAGCGGGACGCACGAAGCCATGAGCGATACCGTTCGAGTCCGCGTAGCCACCTGTGATGTCCCCGGTCGCATCCAATACCACCGCAAAGGTACCGCATAACCTACTTCCGGTGCCATATTGCGGGCATGGGCTGGCTCCTGCGCCTGGTGCATTGAGAGTGGTAAACGTCCCATTGGCAGCACGAAGAAAACCGTGTTGGGCGAGGTTCGTATCATAATAGGATCCCGCGACATCCCCCGCCGCATCGATACTCATGACAGAAATACTGAGTGTTTGATTATTACCATTAGTGAAATTCCCTCCACCTGGAGCATCGAATTCTGTGAATGTTCCGCTAGCGGAGCGCACGAATCCGTGCGGCAGAAAATTCGAGTCATAATATATTCCTGCAATTTCGCCGGAATCGTTAATGCTGAATGCCTGTGTTCCCCCTAAAAAGCCAGATGTTCCGGCGTCAGGGGCGTTCAAGGGGCTAGTAAGGGTTCCGTTGGCGGCGCGGATAAAACCGTGATACCCAACGTTTGCGTCAACATAGAATCCAACGATTCCTGCCGTGGCATTGATGCCGAAGGATTTGGTTCCCTCTGAAGTCGAGAATTGCTGGTTAGTGCCCGCCCCGGTCACATCGAAACAGGTAATCGTCCCTGAGGAAGCGGCGCGTACAAAGCCGTGATAAACCAGGTTAGCGTCGCGGGATATTCCTACGATATTTCCTGCCGTGTCCATGCCTGTAGGGAAAGTTCCCTGGGTAGCGGCTACGCAGGAACCTCCGTTCGCAACGTCGAATTTGGTTATTGTGCCACTGGCCGAGCGCACGAAGCCATGTGACAAACCGTTCGAGTCCAGCCAGATCCCCGCGACATCCCCGGCCGCATCAATGCCGACTATCGCGGTTCCCTGCTGTGCGCCCGTGCCCGCGCCGGTGACATCGACGGTGGTGAAGTTTGAGGCTGCCGAAGCAGTAGATAACGACGTTACAGCGATGAGTCCCGCGACGAGCAGAACCCGCAGACGCAAAAGCTGAGAGATTGCGGACATGATTATTACCTCATGAATTGGGGCGGCTAGAGCATACTGCGGCGTCATGCAACGCGCAAGAGACACTTGCGATTGGCTCAAGTGCGCTGTTCGCAACGAGCCAATTCCCCCCACGTCAGGTGCCAACCATGCCAGCCTCGGTTCGCGCAGTTCTGGCTCGTCAAGCCTCCTAGGTTTCCCGTCCAGCCGCAGGACAAGAACCCGTAAGGTAATGAAACCCGATTCTGCGCAAAAATCTCTTGTGCGATCAAATGCCCAGGAGCTAGTCTTTTGCAAGAGACAAGATGTGACAGGAATGGACTTTTGTTGACATTGCCCCTGAGGCTTCTGGTCTTACGGACATTCGGGCCCTCGGTTTCAGGTTTTTCTCCGGATTTCAACAGCCATGACCAATCAGTCCACGGCAGACGACCGGCTCGACGGGTGGGAGGCCATCTCCGACTACCTCGGGTGGACCGCCCGAACGGTAATCCGTTGGGAAAAGCAAAAAGGGCTTCCCGTCCATCGGGTGGCCGGTGGGAAGCGGCAGCCGGTCTATGCTTTCCGGCATGAAATCGACCGGTGGTTTGAGGAATCGGGTGGCGGTATCCCCATCTCGTCACCCACACTGGCCCGGAGCGGCCAGGACGCATCTTCAAGGCTCCCCGCAGCTTTATCACCCAGGAGACGAATCAAACGATTGGCCGTCTATGCGGTTGCTGCCGCGTCCATCCTATTGGCCGGTGTCCTGGGAATCGCGTGGCATTTGTCAAGCGAGCCAGTGATTCAAATCACAAGTGTCACGCAGTTGACCGGCGATGGCACAGCCAAGCGGAATCTCATTACCGACGGTAAGCAACTCTATTTCAACGAGCGTGTTGGGGACAAAGAGATTCTCTCCAGTATGGCGGTGGGTGGGGGACCCATTCTGCGGATGACCTTGCCGCTGCCCAATCCTCAGCCGGAAGACATCAGCGCGGACGGCAAGTTTCTTCTGGTTATATCCGATGAAGGTCACGAGGATGAGCATCCGCTGTGGATTGTTCAGACGGTCGGTGACCAGCCATACCAGATAGCTGGGGTAAAATGCCACACTGCCGCGTGGTCGCCCGCCGGAGATCGGATTGCATTCGCGTCCGCGGAAGCTATTTACATTGCATCGCCTCAGGGCGGCCACATCCGTTTTCTGAGCCATCTGGACGGGATTCCGCAGTCTCTTCAGTGGTCGTCAGATGGGAAGCATCTCTTGTATTTTCTTCGGAGTCTTCCGGTAGGCGATATTTCCTTGTGGCAGATGGACCTTGATGGCAACCTCAACGCAGAGCGTGTTACGCCGTTGCGCACTGCGGGGGATAGGTGTTGCGAGGAAGGTTTGTTGGCTCGGGACGCAAATGGTTATTTCTCCGTTGTGAAGGACTCGACAGGAGATCGCCTCCTGCAATTGCGTCCGCAACCTTGGTGGCGTGCAGGGTTGCTTGAGACTTATTCTTTAAGCACACACTTAGACAAGATTGACGGGCTTGCCGCGGATGCCGGCGTGCGAAAGCTCTTTGTCATTAACGGTGCAAACCAGCAAGGGGAATTGGTTCGGTACGATCTCTCCACGCATAGCTTTACTATGCTGCTCCCGGAAGCATTCGCAACTTATGTTGATTTTACGAAGAACAGAGAATTTGCAGCGTATGTAAAGCCGCAGAACGCCTCCTTGTGGGTGAGCCGAGCCGACGGCAGCGAGGCAAGGCAATTGAGTCCTGCAGGCATGGACGTGGAGCTGCCAAGGTGGTCGCCGGACGGCAAGTGGATAGCCTTCATGGGGCAGCTGCCGCACCGACCGGTCCGCATCTTTGTACTGCCGGCAAGCGGGGGCGTTTTCAGAGAAGCCTCCAAGGGCGACGACAGCCAAGGAGCACCGACCTGGTCTCCAGACGGCAGGTTCCTGGTCTACGGAAACGTCTTCTGTCAGCAAGGGAGCACCTGCGCCATTCATCGAATTGACTTGGCAAGCGGACAAGTTACGACACTTCCCGGCTCGCAAGGGCTATCCACGGCTCGCTGGTCCCCGGATGGGCGCCATATTGCCGCTCTCAATTCTTTACGCCGCGAACTTTCCGTGTTTGATTTTGGCAGCCGGCGATGGCGCAAACTCGCCGATGGAATTAATGGAAATGACGTGAGCTGGTCTTCGGATTCCAAGTATGTATACACCAAGAGTTCAATGCAAGGCCCAACAGAGATTCTGCGTGTGGCTGTAGGCGGAGGGGCTGTTGAGACCGTGTTGAACCTTGACTCATTCAGCAAGTCGGTAGGCCAACTGGACACGTGGTTCTCCCTGACGCCAGACAATGCTCTGCTCCTGAACCGCTGGCTGAATACCTCGGAAATCTATGCGCTGAACTATAAGGAGGAATAGCGAGCCCTGATTGAAATCGTTCTGCCCACGGCCTAGCTTCCAGAATTGGCTGGGCTCCTTGGACCGGGGAGCCACTTTGCCGGGCGCGTCCACACCGCCGGGCATATACCCCTCGAAGGGCGCGTGGATTAGGACAATCCTGCATCCGACGAAACTCGCAGCATATCCGTGTGCAGGATTTTTAGTTTGATCTTATCTCCGCGTCAGTATCCTGCCGGCAACGGTTGGTATCTCTTTGGATACGGGACGGTCTATTGATCGTCGGGGCTGCCGGAGCCCCTTGAGAAGGATGCGGAAGCTCCGATTCGATGTCTGCTAGTATCGATCACTTGGTCACTCGAGTGCTTGGTCCCCAGGATCGATGGGCCACCGCCCCGCTCTACCAGCTTGATCATAATGCCAAGGGAAGGGAAGTGCAGTTACTTGGGCAGGGAAGCCTCAGAATTCGGCGTGAATGACCGGCAGTGCCAGCCATGGCTCGGCTCGGGCGCCTTCGAGCTATGATGCAAACGCCGTTGTTATGCATCCCGTCCGTTGTCGTGCAGAAATCGCCCTTGGGTCAGATTGGACGGAAAGGCCCTACAATTCAGCCAAAGCGGAATACACATAACGCACCTACTGTCTATAGTGTGTCAATTGAATCAACGCGATGCAATGTTGTATGGCAGGGAGGGAAGCACTCTGCTCGTTTCCCAGCCCGCCGAAATCGGCGTCCAATAGACCCTGTATGTTGCTGCTTGATGAACGAGCAACTCCGGGAACAAGTCATCGTCAAGCGATTCTGGACTCCGCGTTCGGTGAGCCATCCACCTTTTGATCGATTTACACACGTTTACATAAGTTGCTTGCCAACCCGGCTCTTTCATTACCAGGCTGAATTTCCGCCTAGTTTTCAACTGCGGTTGGGGCAGCTTCGGTGACTCGCACTACGACAACTATGAAATGCCAATCTTTCGTGTGCGATTCCTGGCGAAAGTTCTTGACACGCTGCGGGGCAGTAAGTAATAAACGAAAGAATTGATTTTATGCCTTCATGATGGTGACTAAAAAGTTGCTAGATATGACTGCATACGGTACTACGGTAACATTTCCTCCTCTTGGCAGCTCATCATGCCTTCATGCTGCCATTGCGAAATATGCAATTTGGAGGACTTGGACTGGCAAGGGCGCCATGCATTAAAGAAGAAGTGCTCTCTCCGGCGTGTATTCCTTTTAAGAGTTGACGGACTTTCGTGAAGTGGCGAACGGCCGCTGCAGGTAACGTGTGCTCGCTTTTGTCCGCTTGAACAGTGTGCCCACATATTGCTTGCATAGAAAGGGTTTTCCGATGAATCGCACGATGCGCGTCGCTTCCTTCCTGTCCCAATCCCTCTTCTTTTTAACGCTTGCTTTCGCGCCGGTTGTTGGCAGAGCGGCAACCACGGTGGCCACACCGACCTTCAGCCTGACCGCCGGAAGCTACACCGGCACACAGACGGTGAGCATTAGCGACTCAACTTCGGGCGCGACCATCTACTACACGACCAATGGATCGACGCCGAGCAGCAGCTCGACCAAGTACACGGCTGCCATCTCAGTTTCCGTATCGGAGACCATTAAGGCGATTGCCGAACTGAGCGGAGACACAAACTCCGCCGTGGCGTCGGCAGCGTACACGATCACCGTGCCCACACCGACCTTCAGCCCGGCCGCCGGCACGTACACCAGTTCGCAATCGGTGACCATCAGCGATGCCACCTCGGGTGCGACGTGCTACTACACTCTTGCGGCCGGTACAACGGGCACCACCCCGACGACTTCCTCGACCAAGTACACCAGTGCCATCTCTGTAACTGCGACTTCGGTTCTTGAGGCGCTCTGCACCTACAGCGGTGACACCAACTCCGCCGTTGCCTCAGCAAAGTACACAATCACTCCGACCGTGGCGACGCCAACCTTCAGTCTGACTGCTGGAAGCTATACCGGCACGCAGTCGTTAACCATCAGCGATAGCACCTCTGGCGCGACGATCTACTACACGACCAATGGCACGACCCCGAGCAGCAGCTCGACCAAGTACACTGCTGCTATTTCGGTATCCACGTCGGAGACGATCGAAGCGATTGCTGAGTTGAGCGGCGACACCAATTCTGCAGTGGTCTCTGCTGCATACACGATCACCGTACCCACGCCGACCTTCAGTCTGGCCGCCGGCACCTACACCAGTTCGCAGTCGGTGGATATCAGCGATGCCACCTCGGGCACGACGTGCTATTACACTCTCACCGCCGGCACTGCGGGTACCACGCCGACGACCTCCTCGACCAAGTACACCGGCGCTATTTCTGTGACCGCGACATCGGTTCTTGAAACGCTCTGTACCTACAGCGGTGACACCAATTCCGCCGTGGCCTCGGCGGCGTACACGCTTCAGGCTCCCACGCCAGCTTTCAGCTTGCCCGTTGGAAGCTACGCTGGTTCGCAGACAGTGACCATTAGCGACACAAACGCCGCCGCGACGATCTACTACACAGTCACCAGCGGTACGACGGGTACCACGCCGACTGCGTCTTCGACCAAGTACACCGGGGCAATCACGGTAAACTCAACCGAGACGCTGGAGGCGATCGCGGTCGTCACGGGCTACACGAATAGCGCAATCGCCGGACCGACGACCTATACGATATCCACAACTCCAGGCACGTTGAATATCTATCTCTCCCAACCGGGAGCGCAATCAACTACCGTGGCAGGCGCGGTTACGGAGACCTTTGATGCGCTATCCACCGGAACTTACACATCGCCGTATGTTTCGATTGCTGGAATAGGCACTTATACGGGCAGTTCGTCCGATCCCTTTGCGATCCTGGCTACTGACGAATACGGCGGGGCAGTCGATAGCGGCAGCAGCACCCCGACCAACTACTTTGCGGTAGGTAACGCTACTAACAGTTCCAATCCGGCTTATCTAACTTTTACTCAGCCTGTTTCGTATTTTGGATTTTGGTGGTCTGCGGGCGACCAGTACAACAGGGTTGCCTTGTACTCCGGCAGCACACTGTGCGGGTCTTTCAGTACGGCGGACCTGCTGAGGTTCCTGAATGGCGGATCCGGCACTATTAAGGCCAACAACGGTACTGATTACCAAGCCAGCGCCTACTTCGGAAATCCGAACATCACTTCCAGCAACAATGACTCCACGGAACCTTTTGCCTACGTCAGTTTCTCGATCACTGGCGTCACAATCACTCAGGTAGCTTTCTATAACACTAGTACGTCTTCCGCCTTCGAGAGCGATAACCATAGCGTTATCTTTTCGGGCAACAACGTGACAATTCCAACGACATTCGTACCCGTGGAAACACTCACGCTCGGATCGCAAGTTGCTGCGCCCGTATTCACCCCCGAGGGAGGGACACCGCTGAACCTGGGGATTTCCAGCACAACCCCTGGGGCATCGATCAATTACACGACGAACGGAACGGCGCCGACTTCAACAACCGGGACAGTCTGCGGCACTCCTTGCACGATACAGGTTAGTGCGGCAGAAACAATTGAAGCGATCGCCTACGAAACCGGCATGACAAACAGTCCTGTGACTTCGGTGACGTACACTATGCCGACGCTGAGCGTGACGTCTTCGAACAACTCGTCCACCTACGGCAGTTCGGTCACCTTAACGGCGACGATCTCCAGTGGCCCGACTGGCACGGTGACCTTCTACGATAGCGGGACTTCGATTGGGACGGGAACCATCAGCGGCACCATCGCCACGTTTACGACCAGCACGTTGGCGATTGGCACCCACACCATCACCGCGGGCTGGGTAGGGAACGCGAGCTATGGGTCTGTTCTATCCGGCGCCATCACGCAGACGGTGAATCTAGAAGCGCAGACGATCAACTTCCCGGTGATCCCCACGCAGACGGTGGGCACGCCGCTGACGCTTTCGGCCACGGCTAGCTCCGGCCTAGCGGTCACCTTCACCTCGGCCACGCAGAGCATCTGTACGGTCACGGGCACCACGGCCACATTCGTTGCCAGCGGGACCTGCACCATCGACGCCAACCAGGCGGGCAACAGTACCTATGCGGCGGCGACGATGGTCCCGCAGAGCTTCCAGGTCAACGGTGAGTCGCAGACCATCGCATTCCCGGCTCCAGCCTCGCCTGTGACCTACGGAGTCTCACCTATCGCGCTGTCGGCCACAGCCAGCTCAGGACTGCCAGTCACTTTCAGGGTCGCATCTGGCCCTGGCTCAATCCTCGGCAGCACGCTGACGATCACCGGCGCGGGAACAGTGGTAGTGGCCGCAAACCAGGCCGGCAACACCAACTATGCGGCTGCGGCACAGGTGACGCAGAGCATCGTGGTGACCCAGGCGGTCTTGACGGTGACGGCAGGTAACGCAAGCCGGGCCTACGGGGCGGCGAACCCGAGCTTCACCGACACCATCACCGGCTATGTCAACGGGGACACATCCAGCGCGGTTAGCGGATCGCCGAGTCTGACAACGACGGCTACCTCGACTTCCGCAGTGGGGACATATCCCATCACTGCGTCGGTAGGCACCCTTGCGGCCGCCAACTACTCTTTTACTTTTGTAGCCGGAACTCTGACCGTCACGCAGGCCAGCACGACCATCACGTGCTCACCCGTGGCGATTACTTACGGAACGTCGCTCAGTCTGACGCAGTTGAATTGCACCTCCGGTGGGGTGACAGGGAACTTTGTTCTTACCCCAACCGTAGGCACGGTGCTTCCAGCAGGAACGCAGTCTATCTCTGTGGCTTTCACGCCCACGGACACGGCTGACTATAAGACAGCCACGGCGAGTGTTTCTCTAACTGTCAACCAAGCTACGCCAACTATCACCTGGGCAACGCCAGCGACCGTTCCCGCTGGGACAGCGCTGAGTGCAACGCAGCTTGACGCAACGGCAAATGTACCCGGCACCTTCGTCTACACGCCGGCCTCGGGCGCCATACCGCCTGCCGGGACACAGACGCTTTCGGTTACCTTCACGCCAACCGACACGACGGACTACAGTACCGCTACGGCCACGGTGGCCCTGACGGTGAACAATCTGCCCGTGTCGGTTAGCGTGACTCCGGTAAGCTCAACGCTCTCAGCTAGCGGAACTCAACAGTTCACGGCGACGGTAAGCAACACCAGCAACACGACCGTGACGTGGTCAATCAGCCCAGTAGGGGCCGGATCCATCAGCGCTACAGGGCTGTACACCGCTCCGGCCACTATCCCTATTCAACAGACGGTAACTGTGACTGCGACCAGCCAGGCGGATACGACGCAATCAACTTCAGCCACGGTAACCCTTGTTCCAGCGCAATGTACGTCGAACGGATACGGCTATCAGCGCGCAATCACCATCGACCACACAAAAGTTCCAAACACCGACCAGGCCAATTTCCCATTTTTGTTCAACACTACTGATCCTCTCCTTGCCACGACTGCCAACAACGGCCACGTGACGAGCCCCAACGGCTACGACATCATCTTCACGTCGGATCCCGCCGGTCAGAATGTCCTGGATTATGAAATGGAAGAATACAATCCGACAACTGGTCAAGTCATCGCTTGGGTGCGCATTCCGACTCTCTCGCACACCTCTGACACATTTATCTATCTCTTCTACGGCAACCCTAATGTCGCAACCTCGCAGCAAAATCCAACCGGGGTGTGGGACAGCAACTACGTCGGCGTTTATCATTTTCCTAACGGGGCGACATTATCTGTAAATGACTCCACTGGTAATGAGAATAATGGAACGAACAGCGGAGCGACTGCTACTGCCGGAGAGATTGGAGGCGCAGCAGCTTATAACGGAGGCAACCAATATACGGCTCTTCCGAGGAGCATCGCCGACGATTTTACTATAAGCGCATGGTTCAAGACGAAATATTCCGGAAGCAACAATACCTCTCAATGGTATGCAGGCGGTCAAATCGTAAGCGGAGAAATGCCGGGGGCTGTGAACGACTTTGGCACTGCTATCGGAGGGGGGGCGGTCCAGTTTGGTGTAGGCAACCCCGACACAACTATATACAGTCCCTCGTCTTACAATGACGGGAACTGGCACTATATGGCAGCGGCCAGGGTCAAATCGACGGGAGAGATGACGTTATATGTAGACGGTGTCGAGGTCGCGACCGGGAACGGCGGCACCAATAGCCAGACCGCGCCAACGAGCATTAATGTGGCGAACGATCCTGCTGGTGCAGGTTATTTCCCTGGTTCGGTGGATGAAGTTCAGTTGTCTGCTGTTGCCCGCTCTGGTGATTGGATTGCAGCAGAGTACAGCAATCAAAGCTCTCCTTCCGGGTTTTATGCGGTCGGCTCCGAAACGGATATTGTGAGCCCTTCGGCAGTGACCCTCTATGCTTCGCAGAGCCAGCAGTTCACCGGTTCGGGGTGGGGTGCGTGCGGTTCCAACGCGATCTGGACGATTAACCCAGAAGTTGGCGCAATCAGCGCATCGGGGCTGTACACGGCGCCGGCCAGCATTACCACGCAGCAGACGGTGACCGTCACGGCAACCAGTGGTCTGCCAGGTTCGGACGAGGGCACGGCGACGGTGAATTTGATGCCGCCGGTGACCGTGAGCGTAACTCCGCCCAGCGCGATGCTTTACGGCGGGCAGACCCAGCGGTTTATAGCCGATGTCGCCAACAGCAGCAACCAAGCGGTGAACTGGACAATCAGTCCTGCAGGTGCGGGCGCGATCAGCACCACTGGACTGTATAGTGCGCCAGCTACGTTTCTGACCCAGCAAACGGTTGTCGTGACCGCGACTAGTCAAGAGGATCTTACTCAGTCGGCCTCGGCTACGCTCATATTGACGCCAACGGTCTTTGTGAGCTTGACTCCTCCCGGCGGAACCCTTTCAAGTGGCCAGACTCAGCTATTCACAGCCACGGTTGGCGACACGAACGATCAGGAAGTGACGTGGACGATTAATCCCGTGGAAGCGGGCGCAATCAGTTCAACTGGGCTGTACACGGCGCCAGCGATCATAAACAGCCTGCAGACTGTAACGGTTACAGCAATGAGCGAGGCTGACCAGACTAAGTTGGCCATCGCTACGGTGACGCTGACGCCAATCTCACCCACAAGTGGACCCGCGGGGACAGTGGTGACGATCAATGGGGTGGGCTTCGGAACAGCCGAGGGATCCAACAGCGTAACAGTGGGCGGACTTCCTGCAGTGACGTTGTTTTGGAGCGACACGCAGATTCAGGCTCAGATTCCGACCGGAACCGGACTCGGCGCTCAGAATGTGGTTGTGACAATTGGCAATCAAGTGAACACAGCGGCCACTTTTACCGTGACAGCTGGACTAATCGGCATCACACCGCCTCCTAATGGAGTGACAGCATCGACGACCATCGACACTCCGAACCAGACGGCGCCATTGATCTTTAGCGGGACGGCGGGGCAGTTGGTAAGTGTGTTGCTCACCAACTTTAGCTTCTCACAAAACGCTTCGGTGAACGTCAGCATCCTCAACCCGGATGGCACGACGCTTGTTTCCACCGGTATGTATGCTGCGTGGTGGGCCACCAATTTGTTCCAGAATCCCGTCACTCTGCCGACCACGGGAATCTATAGTTTGGTAGTCGCTCCGCAAAATGGATTCACAGGCAGCACTACCGAGACCCTATACCTTTTCAACAACCAGGTGGGCACGATCGCGCCTGGGGTTCCGACAGCCTCAACCATCAGCATCCCGGGGCAAGAGCAGTTACTGACCTTCAGCGGCACGGCGGGGCAATTGGCCAGCGTGCTGCTTACCAACTTTAGCTTCTCACAAAACGCTTCGGTGAACGTCAGCATCCTCAACCCGGATGGCACGACGCTTGTTTCCACCGGTATGTATGCTGCGTGGTGGGCCACCAAATTGTTCCAGAATCCCGTCACTCTGCCGACCACGGGAATCTATAGTTTGGTAGTCGCTCCGCAATATGGATTCACAGGCAGCACTACCGTCACTTTGCAGCTATTTCAGAACCAGATAGGCGCGATCACATCTGGAAGTCCCGTGTCGGTTACCACCGCTTTTCCTGGGCAGGAAGGGCAGCTGACATTCAACGGCACGGCGGGCCAGTTGGCCAGTGTGCTCCTCACCAACTTCAACTACCCGTCAGGCGCTGGGGTGACTGTCAGCATCCTCAACCCGGATGGCACGACGCTTGTTTCCACGGGTATGTATACTGCGTGGTGGGCCACCAATTTGTTCCAGAATCCCGTCACTCTGCCAGTTACTGGAACTTACACTCTTGTGGTCGCTCCCCAAAATGGCGTGACTGGCAGCGCCACTGTGAACCTCTGGCTCTTCTACAATCAAGTCGGCACGATCACGTCCGGAATACCCGCAGCGTTTTCCACTAACATTCCAGGACAAGAGGAGTTGTTGACCTTCTTTGGCGACGCTGGTCAGGCTGAGAGCGTGCAGCTTAGCAACTTCAATTTCCCATCAGGCGCTGGGGTGACTGTCAGCATCCTCAACCCGGATGGCACGACGCTTGTTTCCACGGGTATGTATACTGCGAGTTGGGCCACCAATTTGTTCCAGAATCCCGTCACTCTGCCAGTTACTGGAACTTACACTCTTGTGGTCGCTCCCCAAAATGGCGTCATTGGCAGCACCACGGTGTTGCTGACGTTGGTCAATCCCGAAGCCGTGACTATAAATGTCAGCCTTGTGCCAGTGGAGTCACAGCAGGGCTCTCCTGTGACGATCAACGCTACACTGGCGACGAGAACTAAGGCGGTCCCGACAGGAACAGTGAGTTGCTCCGGATCGGGCGTGAATTCAGCGCCAGTTTCAGTGAACTCTATGGGCGGCACGACAGTGCTTATGAATGGTCTTCCACTTGGAAAGAATGCCATCGTTTGCTCTTTTACCAGCAATAACATAAGCGCGTTTTTCAGCGCAGTGTCGGCTCCGCTAACCGAGACAGTAACAGCTTTACCGTCTAACGGGTCCGTCAGCGTGACTCCCGCCAGTGCTTCGCTTTACGGCGGTCAGGTCCAGCAATTCAGCGCCAGCGTATTGAACACTAGCAACCAGACAGTGACTTGGGCCATCAGTCCTTCCGGGGCAGGCACGATCAGCGCGACGGGGTTTTACGCAGCGCCGGCGAGTGTTGCCAGCCTGCAAACGGTGACGGTCACAGCGACCAGTCAGGCGAACACAAGTCAGTCGGCCTCGGCAATGATCACCCTCTCGCCAGCGCAGTGCGCGTCGAGCGGATACAACTATCAGCGCTCAATCGTAATCGACCACACGAAAATCCCAAATTCAGATCAGGCCGACTTCCCGTTCCTGTTCAACACTACCGACCCCAGCCTTGCCACAACTGCCAACGGCGGCCACGTTTCGAATCCGAACGGCTACGACATCATCTTCAGTACCGATCCAGCCGGTCTAACCAAACTTGACCACGAACTCGAACAGTTCAATCCGGCTACTGGCCAGGTGATCGCGTGGGTTCGCATCCCAACTCTCTCTCACACATCCGATACAGTTCTCTATGTATTCTATGGAAATTCAAGCATAACCACCTCACAGCAGAACCCCACCGGCGTGTGGGACAGCAACTATGGTGGAGTCTGGCATTTGGATGGGAATGGCGCGGCGCAGTCGTTTGCCGATTCCACCGCCAACGCGAATAACGCAACGGTAGTTGGCTCCGTCACAGAAATCCCTGGAGAAATCGGCAACGACGTGGCCCTGAGCGGCAGCCCGAATTACATTGATGCCGGGCACAATTCAAGTGTGTTGCCCACGCATACGGGTACATTCAGCGTGTGGGTGAACTACAACGCATTCGCAGAATGGACCACTCCCATGGGAAACGGCAGCGACGCAACAGACAGAAACGGCGTCCTCTTTTGGAATTGGCCTACCGGGGAACTCGCTTTTGAAGTTGATGGTCCTGGAGGCATGAATAGAGCCACAGCCGGCATCCTCGCTACGGGTCAATGGTATTACCTCACAGGGACTTGGGACGGTTCAACTGTGAGCCTCTACGAGAATGGGACATTGGTTGGCAGCACGGTGCAGACTCTGGATGCCAGCCCCGCATACGATCTCACACTCGGAGTCGATGGGGCACTGAGCCCCAGCGGCGATTATCTGAATGGCAGCCTCGACGAAGCCAGAGTCTCGGGCATCGCCCGCTCCGCCGATTGGATCGCCGCAGAATACAGCAACCAAAGCTCTCCATCGACGTTTTACGCGCTCCGTCCTGAAAACGCAGAAGAAATTGTCCCTGCTACGGTCAGCCTTTACGCTTCACAGAGCCAACATTTTACGGTTTTAGGTTCGGTGGCGGGCTCGTGCAGCTCTCCTTCGGCAATATGGTCCATGCCGTCCGGCGTTCAAGGTACACTCACCGCAGGTGGGGTTTACACCGCGCCGAACAGTATCACATCGCAACAAACAGTGCCCATAACGGCGACCACATTGGGAGATTCAACCAACTCCTTCTCGGCGGCGATTACTCTGGTTCCTCCAATAACGGTAAGCGTGAGTCCTGGAGGGGTGGTACTCAATCCGGGCCAAACGCAGCAGTTTACCGCAAGCGTCAATAACATCAGCAATACGGCTGTGGCTTGGACGATCGATCCAGGAGGTGCGGGATCGATCAATTCAGCAGGTCTATACACAGCGCCTCCAGGTGTGATGACACAGCAGACGATAAACATAGTCGCAACCAGTCAGGCTGATCCGACCCAATCTGCCTTGGCCACGGTCACGCTCTCTTCGGTTCCGATTTCTCCGATTTCACCCCTCCCAACGCAATGTGCATCGAGCGGATACGGCTACCAACGCGTCGTCGTAATCGACCACACAAAGGTTTCAAACACAGATCAAACCAACTTTCCGTTCCTATTCAATACCACCGACCCCAGCCTTGCCACGATAGCCAACGGCGGCCAGGTGACGAACTCCAACGGCTATGACATCATCTTCAGCACCGATCCAAATGGTCTTACCAAACTTGATCATGAACTGGAAGAGTACAATCCTGCTACCGGCCAGGTCATCGCATGGGTGCGCATCCCGACTTTGTCACATACCACAGACACCGTGCTTTACGTGTTCTATGGAAATCCAAGCGTGATCGGATCCCAGCAGAATCCGACCGGAGTTTGGGACAGCAACTATACGGGCGTCTACCATCTGGCAAATGCAGGAGCCCTTACAGCGCCTGACTCCACTGGGAAAGGCAACAACGCAACGTCTGCATCGGTTCTGGCCACTTCCGGCCAGATCGATGGAGCAGGCAGCTTCGACGGTGGCTCGAGCTACATCCAAATTCCCGAAACAGACTTTCCGAACTACCCGTCGGGGGTATATGACAATGTGGGCCTCCCATCCACGGCGAGCGCCTTCTCCTCATCATTCGGTGTCTGGTTCAAGACGGCTTCGGCGGGAGGGATCCTAGGTCAATCCACCAGTCTAACCTGCACGTGGAATTTCTTCGGTTGTATCTCCACCGGCCCCATTCAGCCTGGCAACTCTCCTTACGGGTCATGGGATCCCTTGATGTACGTTGATGATAACGGTAGCGTGAACGGCTTTGGACTTGTTTCGCCCGCTGCGTACAACGACAACAATTGGCATTTCGCAGTCACTACATACGCCCCAAGCGCTACGAACGGAACTACAACGCTTTACGTTGATGGGAAGAGCGTGGCCTCCGGGCAAGTGACTGCGGACGGTTACGATTCCAATTATGCATATTTTGTCGGAGTGGCATATACATTTGAATCTTCTGAAGGAAACTGGAATTGGCAATATTTCAACGGGAATATTGACGAGGTAACCGTATCGAACATTTCCAGGTCAGCTGACTGGATTCAGACGGAGTACAACAATCAAGGCTCGCCCTCTACGTTCTACACCTTCAATTCTGCCAACACGGTTCAGGTCGTTCCCTCTGCAATAACCCTCTACGCGGGGCAGAGCCAGCAGTTCGCGACCACGGTTGCATGCAACACCTCTGTACTTTGGACAATGTCTTCCGGCGCACAGGGCACACTCACATCGAGTGGCCTCTACACGGCTCCCAGCAGTATCGCGACACAACAGACCGTCACGATTACGGCCACTAACCTCACGAACGGTTCAACAATAGGCTCAGCGGCAGTCTTGTTGCAGCCCCCTCCTTCACCAGTCACTCTCGTTGCGTCCGCTCAATCTCCATACACAACGGGAACCTCGCAACCGTTTACTGCCACTCTCCTGGATCAAAACGGGGCACCGGAAAGTGGTGTTGCTGTGACCTTTACCGTAGCCGGCGCAAACAGCAACATTGGGAGCGGCGTCACGGGCGGTAATGGCGTTGCGTCATACGCCTACACTGGGGCCAACACTGGAAATGACACTATCCGAGCGACGGCAGTCGTTAACGGCCAAGCCGTGACCTCCAATAGTGTTTCAGCATCATGGATCGTTCCAGCGCCGGCGATTCCAGCTGCCGGCGTGACGCTGATAGCTCCGCCAGCGCTCGGCGCTATCGGGCTGGTTGGGGCATTCACGGATAACAGTGGGGCAGTCATCGAGCCCATAGCCATTGGCGCCTCTTCGAGAGAGTATGTTGTGCCGGTTGGAGCGACTCAGTTGCAGTTGGGAGTCGACAGTGCCTATTTTGTGACAAATGGAGGTCCCGGCTTTGCTGTCGCTGTCAACGGTGTTTCAGTGACGATTCCGTCCACGGCGATGCCATGGACCTGGGCGATTGGAGGCCTGAATAACAACTATCAGTACGGCATCTATAACCCCAGCATCCAAAACGCCATACTTGATGGCACAAATCCGGTAGTGGCTGCAACAGGTCTCACAGGAGGCCAGACCGTCACCATTGCTTATCAGAGCGGGACAGCCTCGGCTAATTACCCCCTCCGCCCGTTGGTCAATGCGGACGGCGATCAATCAGCGATTACTGGTGTGCAGGTATGGCAGGGCGCATACTTCCCAACGCTGTACACGACCACCTCTTCTTACCCGGTGGGCCAGCCTATTACCTTCAATGCCCTAGTGGCCGATGCCACTGGAGCGCCCTTACCAAATGTTCCCGTGACACTGAATGTGACGGGGGCAAATCCCCAACAGTTGCCGGCCATGACTGATTCCACGGGTACAGCAACGTTCATGTACATTGGCTCCAATCCAGGAACGGATAGCCTGCTGGCCCAGGCCCTCCCGTCCAGCGGTACAAGTCTTGTGTCCAGCCAGAGCAGCGTCACGTGGATCAACTATGCGACACCGCCGGCGCCAGGCACACTTAACCTTCAATTGCTTGCACATGTTGAGGATGCGCAGGGCTATGAAGTGCTGGCGACGGATGCCTCTGGAAATCCGGTATTTGACGCGAACATTGGATTCTATGTCTGGGGAGTGGATAACTTCCAAAGGAGTGGGAGGACAGATGTCACCGGCCATGTTATGTTCACGTACAATCATTTGAACCCTGGGACTTACAACATTGTGGCAGTTGAGCCGACTAACCGAAATATCGTCTTTTCCAATGCCATTCTTAATCAACAGTGGACAGGGCCCAGCGCATCCAGCCCGACAGGCAACACAATCACTATCAATATCTCAGGGAATACTTCGCTAACAATGCCTGGCATATTGCAATTGAACGGCTCGGTTACCGATGGTAACGGCCTAACTCCTTCAGTGACATGGAGCCAGGTTAGCGGCCCCGGTACTGTCACCTTTACCAGTCCGAATCAGGCTGTAACCACAGCTGCTTTTAGCGATGTGGGAAGCTATGTGCTGCAGCTGAGTGCCAGCGATGCAACAGGCAACAGCGGCTCTGTGCAGTGGCCTGTTACTGTGTATCCCCCTGTACAGGATCCACAGGGTTGGGTCGGAAGCCCGACTTATGGCTCTACCGTTACCGGAGTCGTCCCAATTACACTCGCTCCTGGGGTTTTGCTTCAGAGCGGCATCCTGACTTACTATTCGGCCACCAACACAAATAATGTCATTGTGCTGAATGCGAACACCACAGGCTCAGGCCAGATCGGCACGCTGGACACGACGGTACTGGCAAATGGCGGCTATTGGATTCAGCTCCAGGCAACGGACACGAGCGGAGAGACGCAGTACAGTCTTGTGCTGGTCACTGTCGCCGGCAACTACAAGCCGGGCCGCGTCACGGCAACCGTGACCGACCTGGTTGTGCCCGCCACCGGGCTTGCCATCAACATCCAACGTACCTACGACAGCCTCAATGCCGCCACGAGCAGCGATTTTGGCTATGGATGGTCCCTTGGCATCAATACAAACCTCACCGTGGATCCTGCGGGCAACGTGACCTTCACGTTGGGCGGACAACGCCGGACCTTCTATTTAACACCGCAGCCTAACGGCTTCCTCGCCTTTTACGATGTGGTTTTCACTCCCGAGCTAGGCCTCCATGGAACGCTCAAGGACACCGGATCGGGTTGCTCCGATTTGATGGATTTTGTGCTTCCCGATGGCTCCTTGTGGGATTGCATAGGCGGCGGTCAGTACAATCCGCCCGGCTACGTCTACACTGATCCGAACGGAACCTCATACACCATCAGCGCGACGGGAAACCTGCAATCCATGCAGGATCGCAGCGGCAACGGACTGACCATCACCGCCAATGGCATCACCAGCTCCACAGGGCTCTCCGTGCCCTTCGTGCGCGACGCCAGCAATCGCATCACGCAGATCACCGATCCGCAGGGCAACATCTATCAGTACGGATACGACGCCTCCGGCAATCTCGCCACCGTCACTTACCCGAACACAACAACCCCGAGCACCTACACCTACGACGCAAACCACTTGTACCTAAGCGGTACGGACGCGCGCAGCAACCCGCTGCCCGTTACGACGTACTTTGGCGCCACCGATACCGATCCCAACGGAAACTCGCTGAGTGGCCGCTTGCAAAGCGTGAGCGACGCGCTGGGTGAGACCACGAGCTACGCCTACAACCTGGCCACGAACACCACCACCGTGACCTATCCGCCCGACGCCAGCGGCAACGTCGGCACGGCAACCATGATTTACGACAGCTACGGCAAGTTGCTCAGCTCCATCGATCCGCTGGGCAACACCACAACCAATGTCTACGACGCAAACCACAACCTGATCTCGACCACCGACCCGCTGGGCCACACAACGACCTCGACCTACGACAACAAAGGCAACAAGACCTCTTCCACCTTCCCGGCGACAGCAACCAGCAAGAACACAACCAGTTACACGGTCTACAACCAATACAGCGAGCCGACACAGACAACCGACGAACTGGGCAATGTGCGCGCCTTCAACTACGACGCCAACTACAACCCGCAGAGCGTAACCGACAGCTCTGGCACGCTGGCCAGCTTCATCTTCAACGCGAACACCACGCTCCAAGCCGGCGCCATCGGCTTTGACATCAGCACGCAGCCTGGCATGGCCTCTCAGTTCACTTATGACGCCAACGGCAACATGGTCAGCCGCACCGATGCGCTCGGCCGAACCACTACCTACACCTACAACTCGCTGGGCCAGAAGACCGCCATGGTCGCGCCCACTCCAACCACGCTCACCGGCGGCTCTGCTTCCACCACACTTTACCAGTACGACGCCCTGGGCAATCTCATCCAGACGGCCGCGCCGCTGGGCCGGACGACTGGTTCCACTTACGACGCCAACGGCAACAAAATCTCCTCGACCGATGCACGCGGCAACGTGACCACCTATCAGTACGACCCGCTGAACCGGCTCATCGAAACTGACTATCCATCGAATTCAACCACACCGGCGACCAAATCCACCAAAACCTACGACTTCCGCAACAACGTGATCCGGGCAACCGATCAAAACGGCAACGTCACGCTGAACGCCTACGACCTGGCCGGCCGTTTGATCTCTGTCACCCGCGGCTACGGCACATCCAGCGCCAGCACCACCACCTACGGCTACGACAACGCCGGGCGCAAGGTCAGCGAGACCGACGCTCTCGGCCACACCACCAGCTACACCTACGACGCCGACAGCCGGCTCATCGCCGTCTCAGGCGTCGCGGGCAACTTCCAGTACACCTACGACGACGCCGGCAACCAGGTTGCGCGCACCGACGGCAACAACAACACCACTCAGTTCCAATACGACGCCCGCAAGCGCCTCATCAAGACGGCTTATCCCGACGGGACCTCTGTCACCAATTCGTACGACGGCCCCGGCAACCTGGCCAGCGTCACCGATCAGGCCAGCAACGTCGTCCAGTACACCTACGACGCCGCCAATCAGTTGAAGACCGTCGTCCAGCTCAGCCATCCCAACCCGTCCAACGACACCAACTTCTACGGCTACGACAACCTCGGCAATCTCTCCGGCCTGACCGACGAGAATCTGCACACCACGCAGAATTGGTTTGATCTCTTCAATGAGCCGGTCCAGAAGACCCTCCCCGACGGTTCGCTGACCGAGACGCGCACGTACGACGCCGCCGGAAACCTCAAGACGCTCACTCACTTCAACGGCGTCACCACCACATACACCTACGACGCTCTGAACCGCTTGCTTACCCGCGCCACGCCGGGCGAGGCTACGGTAAGCTTTACCTATACGGCCACGGGGAAACGGGCTACCATGTCGGTAGGGAGTTGGAACACGACGTACAGCTACGACTCCCTGGATCGCCTCGCAGCCAAAGCTGCTCCAGCGGGCACGCTGACTTATAGCTACGATGGCGCGGGGAACCTTGCCTCCATGTCGTCGAATCACGCCAACGGTGTTTCGGTTAGCTACGCCTACGACGAACTCAACCGGCTGAGCTCGGTGACGGATGAACGTTTGCAGGGCAACCAGACGACCACTTACACGTATGACACGGCCGGCAATGTTGCGACCGTGACCGCCCCCAATGGCTTGCAAACCAAGCTGAACTATGACCCTCTGAATCGGCTGACCTCGTTATCGACGCCGGTTTCGAGCTATAGCTACACGCTCGGAGCAACTGGCAACCGAACAAACGCTGTGGAGGGCAACGGGCGCTCTCTCTCTTGGAACTATGATGGAATTTATCGGCTGACGAACGAGACGATTAGCTCTGACCCGGAACAAAACGACGGCAGCGCAAGCTATGGCCTTGATCCAGTTGGGAATCGGCTGTCTTTGAATTCAACGCTGACTGGGGTTGAATCGGGCAGCTTCGGCTACAACGCGGACGATGAGGTCTCCTCGGAATCTTACGATTCAAATGGGAACACGCTCGCCACTGGCGGCAAGACGTTCACCTACGACCCGGAAAACCATCTGACCTCCATGAATGGCGGTGCAGTCCGGCTGATTTACGATGGGGACGGGAATCGAGTTGCGAAAACAGTTGGCGGCGTGACGACGCAGTATCTGGTTGACGATCTGAATCCAACGGGCTTGCCGCAGGTTGTTGAAGAAGTGGTCAATGGCGCTGTAGTGAAGCAGTACACTTACGGTCTCCAGAGAATCAGTGAAAATCAAGTAGTCTCGAATGCCTGGACACCGAGCTTCTATGTTTACGACGGCGCAGGGAGTGTAAGGCAACTGACCAATGTCTCCGGGGTGGTGACGGACGAGTACGAATACGACGCCTACGGCAATTCGTTCACCAAGCAGGGAACGACTCCGAACAACTATTTGTATCGAGGTGAACAATTCGACAGCGATCTGGGCCTGTATTATCTGCGCGCCAGATACTACAACGCCGGGACTGGACGCTTTATGTCCCGCGATCCGGAGGATGGGAAGGCCAAGATTCCTGCGACATTGCACAAGTACCTGTATGCGGCTGGAAACCCGGCAAATAGAGTCGATCCGACCGGCCGAGACTTTGTTGATTATGTTTTCAGTTTGGGCGAAATCGCCTTAGATTCCATTACTCCAATTGCGGAGATGGTGGGGAACTTTATTGAGTTACAAGCCATTCCCGCTACTGTTGATGCGGCAGAAGTTGTCGCAACGTTCGCGGAAGACGCAGCTGAAGTAATTCAGTCCAACGGTCTCATGAAGTTTTTTGTCTGCGATGAGCTGGCATTCTTTGGGGCTAAAGCGATTGACGAAATAGGAGAGTCTGATGCACCGCCAGACCTAAAAGAAATGGATTCGGACAAAATTTCCGAGGTGCTAGGGAAAGCTTGCGGTATCTTCTTTTTCCACGAGCCCTAATCTAGTTCCGCGTTTTTTGGATGATCGGCGATGAAGGGAGACTGCTAATGACGAATTCGATGAAGCCCGGGGGGCGAATTGATTTTGTATTGCGAATCTTGCTTATTACAGTGCTTGGCTTTGTTTGCGCGCAGGTGCTGCGCTCAGATGCCCTATTGCATCTGAGCTTCTTACCTCAAGTTTTGCGTGTTCTCCTACAAGCGACGGCTTTCTGTCTAGTCGGGATGTACTCAGCAAATGCGATCAATGAGCGTTTTCTGGATACCGAGCTTCCGCGCTGGTGCAGATACCCTGCCTTTGCCGTGTGGCTTCTTTCTACTTCTCTTCCATTTATTTGGACTTGGACCTGGCCATATGGCCTCTCTTTGTTTTTGTTTCTGTTGATTGCCGGAGCCATCATTCCCAGCAATCGGGTATCCGCGAAGCCTGCATCCGTGGATGATATGGCGGAAGATGACGGGAAAGTATACGCGCCTGACAGGATGATTCCCGCGCGATTGCTGATTGGTCCGGTTGGCTTTCTGCGCAGCCTTTTAACCTTCGCCTGCATCGGGCTCCCGCTGATCTGGCTGGAGGGCTTATTCGGCCGGGGACTCGGAGCGTTCGTTGCATATCTTGGGTATAGTATTTTGTACTTTGTCTGGTTGTTTAAAGTGTTTGGCCGCTTTGCGGATTCTGGGCGATCCTCTAATTGGTATTGGTTTCCATTTTGCATCACTGTGTCCATCGTGCCCTTGCTGCCGTTTTGGTATAAACTCATCAATCGTTATGAAGCGCTTGCAATGTTCTTGTTAATCCAGGTTCCATTAGCGCTCATGCGGAGTGAAGTTAGGCCCGAAGAGCCAGCTCAGCCGCAGAAGACTCAGACTGAATACAGAAAGAATCTCGAGTTAAAGAGGAAGAATGCGAAACCGTTTATGGTTGGTCCGTTCGCTTTTGTGATACGTCTCCTGGTGATCGCTTGCCTCTGGGTTCCGCTGATTTACATGGAGAATGCGTCAGGCAACGGACCAGGAAAGTGGTTTTCGTTTTGCGGCTACTTCATTTTGAGCTTTGCTTGGATAATGAATGCGGCTGGCCGCTTTACGGATGCCAATTGGGCCTTTGGCTGGCATACTTCGCAATACTGTCTAGTTGTTTCTGTTGCATCTCTGATGCCGGTTGCTGTCCATTGGATCAATGGCTACGAAGCGCTCGCGATCTTCGTTCTCATTCAGCTTCCAACTGTGTTATTGCAGAGCAAGCCGGGCGGTGGGTGGGGGGGGCAGCCCAGGTCTTGCCACACAGAAATGACCAGGCAGGTGGCCCGGTCATCAGAAACACCATGAGCTTGAGAAGCTGTGGCCCGTTCATCGCAGTTTTATCGCGATGAGCGGGCGGGTGGCGCAGATCCCGCATTTGTGATCCGGGAATCGATGAACCTCAACCAGCAAGTATTTTGCAGATCATTTTCGGCATCCTGCTACACTGAATCCAGGCTGTCCCCTTGGAGGGGCCGATTCGCAATACGAAGAGAGCCCCCCCACCCCTCCCCTATATATTTTCAAATCCTTGCAGGTGATTATCTGGTTAATATAGAGGAACTCTGAGCTATACTTACTACGCGAGCGGCAACGTGGAAAGTATTACCTCCTCCAACGCGGGCGGTGCGTCGGTCAGCTACACCTACGACGACCTCAACCGTCTCAGCACGGTGGTTGATAATCGTCTCTCCGGCAATAACACCACCACTTACACCTACGATCCGGCCAGCAACGTGGCCACGGCCACCTATCCCAATGGGTTGCAGTCCACCTTTACTTACGACACGCTGAACCGGCTCACCGCAATGAATGCTGGGACGGCCAGTTACGGGTATCAGCTCGGCGCGACAGGCAATCGCACCCAGGCCACGGAGCAGAATGGCCGCACGCTCAACTGGAGCTACGACGGCATCTACCGGCTGACCAGCGAACAGATCGCCAACGACCCCCAAAAGGACGACGGCAGCGTCAGCTACGGCCTGGACCCGGTGGGCAACAGGCTGTCGGCAAATTCAACGCTGAGCGCGGTCAACTCCGGCAGCTTCAGTTATAACGCTGACGATGAGGTATCATCGGAAACCTACGACGCCAACGGCAATGTTCTCGCCACCGGCGGCAAGAACTTCACCTACGACTCAGAAAACCACATGACTTCGATGACCGCAAACGGCTCTACGGTCACCATGGTCTACGATGCCTTCGGCAACCGCGTCGGCAAGACGGTCAACGGCGTGACGACATGGTATCTCGTTGAAGATGACGTCAACCCAACCGGCCTGCCGCAAGTCCTGGAAGAGAAGGTTGGCGGTGCGGTTCAGCGCGTCTACACCTACGGCCTGCAGCGCATCAGCCAAGACCAGGTAGTTAACGGCGCGTGGAGTGCGAGCTTCTACGGCTACGACGGCGCAGGCAGCGTACGCCAACTGACTAACTCCGCCGGAGTCGTCACGGACGAGTACGAATACGATGCTTACGGAAATTCCTTCACGAAGGTCGGAACGACTCCGAACAACTACCTCTATCGCGGCGAACAGTACGACTCCGACTTAGGGCTGTATTACCTGCGCGCCAGATACTACAACCCAAACACCGGGCGCTTCATGTCTCGCGATCCACTCGACGGCAAAGCCAAGATTCCGGCGTCGCTGCACAAGTACCTGTACGCCAATGGCGATCCGGTGAATCGCTTCGATCCAATGGGACGAGAGTCCATGTTGGAGACTGGCGCTATTGATTATGACTTCATTCTTGAAACCCTTCCAAAAGTGATTGCGGTGGGTTGCGCGGTTGAAGAGATATACGCATTTGATGCTGAGGTGGCGAATGGGATTGACGATTGGATAACCGGAAAGCCAGTAAATTATTGGCCAACGCCGCCGTGGTGGCTCAATTCCGCTTGTGCAATTCCGGGTGTTCTCGCAGCTCTGAGTTTGCTTGCGACATTGTAAGGCTTCTTCATGTGCAAATGGGAGGTAATATGGCCTTGCTGAAATCAGGATTGCTTCGTGCAATCATTATGCTTGTAATCGCTGCTGCGATGGTGAGTCGATTATTATCGAATTTCGCCAATCGACCGATTCCGACAACGCAAGTTGTTGGATTGCTGGAAATACTCGCTTTAATTGTTCCGCTACTTTGGATCAATAAGGTAGGCAGATGGCCTGTAATCATGATCACCGAATTTCTTATCTGGCTTGGCTTCATGTCAATCCAATCCTGGGAGAAGAATGAATACGTTGCTTCTTGTGGGTATGCACTGAGTTGTGTCATATGCGCCGGAATATTTGTGAGGAAATTGCGCAAGGGGTGGCCCAACGCCAAGCTCCGGTCGACTGCGCATCAGCAGGATGAAATCCCAGCGAAATGATGGCTATGTATCCCGCCCTCTCGTCTCATCAAGCATCGCAACAAGGCCGCCTTCCGGGCGGCCTTGCTGCTTTCGTGGCTCTGACCGGCATCGTCTGCGGAGCAGCCGAAGAGCACGGTGCTGTGCACCGGAATTATAGGGTCGCGGTAGGGACGGACCTCACGGTCCGCCCCCCGCACAGATCCGGACAGGCGGATTTCCCGCATCCGGCTCTTGCCTCAGGTAGTGACGCGCATACGTCGCGCAGGATAGGGATGGCAGATGCG